>MDTE01176721.1_pt1 | contig 70682 bp, 78 predicted proteins | sample 811231 | NCBI WGS metagenome assembly MDTE01 (sample SAMN05326651, study PRJNA326480) | marine metagenome | isolation source: seawater | place: Indian Ocean: Red Sea | collected 2010
AGGACTGGCCCTTTGAATTGGCTCCGGCGGTAGGACTCGAACCTACGACCTAGCGGTTAACAGCCGCTTGCTCTACCAACTGAGCTACACCGGATCAGAGGCCGCGGGTTATAGCAAACACGGCGCGAAGCGCAAAAGAACAATTCATCATCCTTTGTCGGGTACGATCCAGGTTCCGGTTTGACCGGCCATAGCGCGTCCCAGGTTTTGCGGATTGGTGATGACACCTGTTCCACCGCCTGCGTCGAGAAACTTCAGGATGGCATCGATTTTCGGGCTCATGCTGCCGTCGGGAAACTGTCCGTTGGCCTTGTGCGCGCGTGCTTCCGTAACGGTCATCCGTCGATCAGGATCTGGGTGACCACAGCGATGCCATTGCGTGCGATTTCGCGTGTGTGCATCTCGGTGCGCATCGCGCGCTGGAACATGCAACCGATGGCGCCTTGCGTGTCGGCGCCGGCATAGTCCAGAGGCACCGGCGGCACTTTGGTGATGGCCATTTCCGAACGGCGCAGGATGAAACCGACCTGGGGCCCATTGCCATGAGTGATGACCACGTTCCAGCCATCCGCGATCATGTCGGCGACATGGTGTGAGGTGGTGGCGGCCGCCTTATACTGATCGGGAATCGCCTTGTGTTGCTCGTCGATGATGAGGGAGTTGCAGCCGGCGGCAACGTCGGCTGTCTTCCGGCGTGGTGGCATCGTGCTGCCTCCTTGGGAAGCGTCAATCTCCCGGTTGCAGGGTTTCCGCCAGGGCGGTCACGGCCGCCGAGAAGCACGCCAGTGGTGCGTTCGTGATTCCGGCGCCAACCTGTCCGACACCGGCATCCCGATGGGCGATGCCGGTATTGATGACGGGCGCGATGCCGGTGTCGACGACCTTGCGGATATCGATACCGGCCGGGGTCGGGGTGAAATCCAGCGCCGGAAGCGTGAAGGCGCTGTTCCGGCCGAGAGTGATGTGCGCCATGCGCCGCGAGTTTGCCAGCGCGTCGCTCGACGTGCCGCCGACGAATTGCACGATCGCGGGCGAGGCGGCCATGGCGAAAGCGCCGATACCCGAGGTTTCGGTGATCGAACTGTCACCCAGGTCGGGATTGGCGTCGTCTGTCGAATATCCGGGAAAGAACAGGCCATCGATGACCGCTGCCGGTGCCTGGTACCAGGTGTCTCCCAGGCCGCTGACGCGAATGCCGAAGTTTACGCCGTTGCGGGCCATGGCGGTGACCATGCTCGATTCGGCCACGCCGTGCGCGGCATCCAGCATGGACTTGCAGGCCGCCATGGAGAGGTTGAGGAAGAAGTGATCGTTGCTGTTGATGAAGGTCACGACCGCCGACAAGGTGTCGGGATCGAGGCGGGCGTCGAGCGCAGCCGGGATCAGACGCTTGATGAGCAGGGCCGAGGCGGCCGCGTTGCGGTTGTGGACCTCGTCGCCCATGTGCAACGCCTGGGCCATCAGCGGCTTGAGTTCGAGCGTGCCGAGCTGTTCCAGGGTGGCAGTCAGGGCAGGCCCCAGGACATCGCGGATCCAGTGGAGATGATCGATCACGTCCTGGTTGTTGGCGCCGAACCGCAGGACCTTGCCCAGGCCTTCGTTCAGATTGGAGAAGGTGGTGTTGTCATGTATCGGATCGTGAAGAATCCATAGCGGCATGGACGGGCTGATGATGCCTGCCATCGGGCCCACGGCGCCGAAATGATGGCACGGCGCAAACGTAATCTCGCCGGACCCGGCAAGGGTTTCGGCCTCGGCATGGGTCCCGGCCCAGCCCTCATACAGGCAGGCACCGGTCACCGCGCCGCGGACGGGCGCGCACATATCCTCCCAGGCGATCGGCGGGCCGGAGTGCAGGATCGTTCGATCCCCGAGATCAGACAGGACGTCGCGTGCCAGGCCGACGCCCGTGAGGGTAGGCTGGGCCGACAAATAGCGATCGAAGGCCTTGCGGTTTGCGGCCTCGATATCGGGATGATTGACGAGTTGCGCGAGCGCACGGGCGACAGCGTCGTCATGCGCCGGCGGCGCCCAGGTTACGTCCACCACGTCGTTGCCGGCGGCGCGGATCGGATCGGCGAACTGGGACAGACCGACATTGATGACCGAAAGCTCGGCCCCGAACAGATTACTCATTGCGATCCCTCCAGCATGCCGCCCGCCGTTCTGACGGCCTGCGCGTTGTTTTCCGCGAGCACCACACCAAGGTCGGCCAAACCTTTCTTCTGGCGGGCCAGGCCCTGTGGGTCGGCCTGGGTGCCGCAGACGAAGCCCAGGAGAACGGGGCCGTCGTCACCATGCTCCTCACGGATCTGGGCCAGGGACGGCGCCATGGCCGCAACCGGGTCCTCGTGGGAGCCGTGTCCCAGCACGACATCGAACAGGATTACTGCGGTTTCCGGATCCGCAGCCTCGGCCAACAATCGTTCATTTCGCAACCGGTGATCGATCATCGGGTGCGGGCGTCCGCGCGTGAACACATCGTCGCCCAGATCGAGCACCGTGTGCCCGGCACTGCTCCATGGGTCGTTCAGCGTTTGGGTGGTGTCGTAGGACGTGTTGGAGTGAACGCCGTCGAACCGTCCCCCAAGCATGCTCAGGGCCTCGTAGCATAAGGTGCCGCCGCTATAGAGCGCGCGCAAATATTTTCGTCCGCGCGCCGGTTCGGGCGCGGCGACCGTCTCGTCAAACGACAACTGGGTGCCGTCCCGGCTCGCAGCGACGGCCAGAAGCGCGGCGGATTCCAGCGTGTCGGCGAACGTAATTCCGGATACCGTCGCGTCGCCGGGCGGGAATCCGAGCAGGCTGGCGATGACCGGTTTGCCCGCCTGTGCCGCGAGATCGAGTATGGCGGCGGCCACGTCCGGGGCTGGCGGTTTGGAAATCATCACGATGACACCTGTATCCGGGTCGTCGGCCAATGCGCGCATGGCACGGATCGTCGTCCTGCCGCCAACTTGTGCGCTGAGGTCCCGTCCACCGGTTCCGATGGCTTGCGAGATGCCGCATCCGGTCGCGTCAATGAGGCAGGAGACTTGCTGCAGGCCGGTTCCCGATGCGGCGATGATACCGATATCGCCGCGCCGCACGACATTGGCGAATCCCAATGGTGCGCCGTCCACGATTGCCGTTCCGCAGTCCGGGCCCATCACCATCAAGCCGTCGCGTTCCGCGCGTGTCTTCAGAGCGATTTCGTCTTCGACGGGGACGTTATCGCTGAACATCATGACATTCAGGCCCAGGTGCAACGCCTTCGTCGCTTCCGCGGTGGCGAACGGACCGGGCGTTGCGATAAGGGCCAGATTGGCACCAACATGCGCGTCGAGTGCCATTTCCACGCTGCGCAGGGGCTCGGATTGCTCGGCCCCCGGCGTCGCGGTAACCGGCTCGGCGCGCAGTTCGGCTTCGGCGGCGTCTAGTGCCCGGGCCAGTGAATCGTCATTGTCTGCCTCGACCGCGATCAGCACCTCGTTGAGTAGCGCGCCGGGGTCCTCACTCAGAAGCCCCGCTTCGTGCAGCAGTTCCAGATTGGCGGGGGTGGCCATGATGCAGGAGGCCTGGCTGACGCCATCCAGCTGCGACACCGTCGAGGAGATCTGCATCAGGGCGACGGAGTCCCGATACAGGTCGGCGATGATGCGGGTTCCCATCGTCATTTGGACATACTCTTGGTCAGGTGTTCGTCCTGCAAGGCCGTGAGCACGATGCGGGTCGGTCGGTCGGCGCCTACGGCCAGTCCGCACAGGATTCCGAACGCCGTATCCGAACCCGAACTGGCGCCTGCGCCGAGTACGGTCTGCAGGCGCGTTGGCATATCACCCGCGCCGGTCACGACCGCATCCGCAAGCCTGACCGATGAACCCGCGAACCGCCCGACGGCGGCATGACCGAGATAATGCCGCGAGATATCCGTGCTGGCCCGCGACCGTTGGCTGCAATCCCGGGCGAGATGTTCGGCCAGCTGCCGGTTTCGCTCGCTTCCGGTGCAGAGGCCAAGCAGGAACCCAACGGTGAAATCGTCGCCCGACGGGGTCAGGCCCGGCCCGGCGCCGATCAGTCGGGCCAGACAGGCGCCTGCATGTTCCAGATTTCCAGCGCTCGCGGAACTCAGTAGGTCGGGGACGGTGGACCGCACGCGGCTCGCAATCGCCTCTGCCAGACTGGAGTTCGAGGATTGCTCATCGAGTGCAACGGCAAACCCTGCCGTCGATCTGGTATCCAGATAGAGATTCCACGCGGTCATCCACCAGGTTTCATCAAGCGATCGATCGGCAATACCGATGGGTTCGATCGCCGAAACGGTCCGGGACGCGTTGCGGAAATCGGCCGTCAGCCGTGAACCGCCGACACGCAAGACACCGGCCCGCATGGACACATGAGTGCCGGGCACGACGAGGCGCCGGAAATCAAGTCCGGGCGTCTCTTCGATCCTTGCCGTGCCGGGCAGGTCGTCGGTGCCGCCGCGGGCATCCAGAACCAGGTGACCAATGTCGTCGAACGACAGGTTGAGGACATCGGCATAGACGCTGTGAACCAAACCGTCGGCGTTGCCGTCGGGCCAGTGTTCCGGCATGTCGATCACGTTCAGACGCAACGATGCTCTCCTGTGCCCGCGGCGGGGCACCGACTGATGGGCGAGGTGCTGGCCAACCAGCTCTGCGTATACTAGCGGGCGGAAACCGATCCAGCTGACAGTCCGCGATAAATATCAATCCAGGGTGTAGTCGCGAACCCGGTCAACCGTGTTACGGGCCATGGCAATTAGGTAGCTCATGTCCTGGCCGGCGAGGACGAACCGCACGCCCATCGAGATATATTTTTGCTGCAGCTCGGGTGAGGGCACGCCCCCCATGCCCATCCACTTGCCGTGTTTCTTGCAGGCAGCGGCCACGGCCTCGTAGTTCGCGACGATCTGCTCATGGCCCACCTGTCCGGGCAGGCCCGAGGCGGCGGCCAGATCATTGGTCCCGATCATCACCACATCGACCCCTTCGACCGCGGCGATCTCGTCCACATTCGCGATCGCGTTGGGAGTCTCCACCATCACGACGATTAGGACCGCCCGGTTGAGGGCCTCGATCACCTCGCCAAGGTCGGGTGCACCGAAGCCGAACTGCGGCAACCCGCCGACGACACTGCGCCGGCCCACGGGCGGATAGCTCAGGCGATCGACGATCTCCCTTGCCTCGTCGGCATTTTCACAGGACGGCATGACGATGCCCAGCGCACCACCATCCAGCGCCCGGGTAGCCATGCCCACTTCGCCCTTCGGCACCCGGACCAGGGACGCGATCCCGGCGCTCAATGCAGCGCTCGAAATCTGCTGGGTTTGGTCGAGGGTGAGGGGGCCGTGCTCGAGGTCGATGAACATCCAGTCCATGCCCGCCGTCTTCATCATCGGGGCAATGTCCGCCGTACGTGCGAGCCGGATGCCGATCCCGATAGAGACCTCTCCGGCCTCGAGGCGCTCGCGCGCCGGGTTAACGAGAGTCACCATGGGTCTGTTCCTTTCGGCGCTTAGCCGACATCCAGGGCGTCGCCGCCGGGCTGATAGGTCATGATCCGCTGGCCCGGGTTCCGGTTGACCAGCGGCCGGGCATAAAGCGGGTGGTGCAGGCTGCGCACCTCGTGCTCGATAGTGAACAGGTGTTCGCCGCTATCGGGGTCGACAATGCCCTCGAAGCGATACTGATGTTCGTCGCTTTCCTCTGTGACCAGCCCGCGTTCCAAAAGGGCTCGATGAGGGCTGGAGAAATCGGCGATATAGACCTGCACATGATGGCCGTCGAACTTCGCCGGCTTCGCAGACGTCTCGCGAAATATCAGCTTCTGATCGGGCCCAGCACTGACCTGGGCCGCGCGGGCGCCGTTGAATCTTTCGACCACTGAAGGTGCGCCGATGATATCCGCGTAGAACCGCGCGATACCGTCGGCGGTGCCCTTGGGCACATCGAAGCAGACATAGGGCATGCCGTGGGCGATGGCGCCTAACCGGCCATCGGGTGGGAAACAGCGATAGCGATTGCCCCACGGGCACGTCACGTCGATCCAATCCTTGCCGCGGCGATACGAAAATTTCGTGCCTTTCAGATCGGGCCGAACCGTCTTCAGGCGGTCGGGCAGGCGCGCATAGTCCTGGATCACCAGGCCGGTATGTCCGCGGAGTACCTGGGTGCCCCGGGTCGGCAGGTGAAACTGGCTGCGCCCGATATTTACCCACATTATGTCGCCGCCGGTCATCATGAACGGGTCGCGCGTGAGGCCCAGGCCGCTGATATAGAAGGTCGTCGCGACCTGCTGATCCGGCACCAGTACGTTGACATGCTCCAGGCTGACGATGTTGCCTACATCCTCTGCTGCGCGATCGTATTTCTTCTGTCGGGCCATGGCCGTCCACCTGTTTGCAATCAGTCTTCGAAGATGGCGACGGCCCGGATCGGACTTGCCGTGCCGCCCTTGATCTTGAGGGGGAAGCCCGCGAATCGGAAACGTCCCTTGCCGACAAGCTGGTCCAGATTCATCAGGCATTCCATGTGTGTGATGCCGCGTTCCGCACATGCCAGGTGGGCCAGGTAGTTGGGCTCGCCCTCAGGGGCTGGGCTCACCGTCTCGACCCCGAACATCAGGATGTCTCGGTCAGCCAGCCAGTGAATGGCGGGAACGGACAGGCCGGGAAAATCATGCACATAGGCGGGGGTGCCGAACAGGCGATTGTGGATGCCCATATGGATCATGACGGTGTCACCGGGCTTGATTTCCTCGCCGGACGCGTCCAGTGCAGCCTCCATATCCTCAATGGTGGCCTCGTAGCGGTTCGGACAGTCACCGAAATCGAGGCAGATCGCCTCGGTATAGAAATTCTCCAGCGGGACCTCGTCTATCGATTGTGCGTCGGGGCGCGGGTCGAAATGCACCGGAGCGTCCACATGGGTGCAGGAATGATCGCTGAGAGAGATCGACAGGGATTTTGACGTGAACTCCGTGTTGCCGGCTTTCTTGATTTCCGAATGGTCGTTCCAGACCGTCATGACAACGGGCGGATGAGACGGATGGGCCGGTGCGCGATGATGAATTTCGCGGCTGAGATCGACGATGTGCATTCTTGGGTCCCCCTGAAACGATTCGGCGCAACACGCGCAACCCATTCCTATCACGAAAGTATCCGGGCTTCCGATATCCCGATGCGCTTTGCGTCTAGACGGGCGCGGCAGGCAAAGGCGGTTTACCAAGGATCATATCAGCGGCCTTCTCGGCGATCATGATCGTGGCAGCATTGGTGTTTGCGGAATGCGCCGTCGGAATGATTGATGCATCGACGACACGAAGCCCCTCCAGTCCGTGCACCTTGAGCTCGTCGGAGACGACGGCCATCGCATCTTGCGAGGGGCCCATCTTGCAGCTCCCCATCAGATGAAAGATGGTGGTGCCCCGTTCGCGGGCGAAGTTGAGCAGTTCGTCATCGCTCTGAGCGCTCTCGCCGGGCGACGTTTCATGCACGTACCATTCTGATAGCTTTTGGGATTGCAGCAGCCGACGGGCCAGGCGCATTCCGTCAAGGAGGAGGTGTCTGTCGGCCTCGGCTTCGAGATAATTCGGCTGGATGAGTGGCTTGTCGCCCGTGTTAGCAGACCGTGCCTGAACATAGCCCCGGCTTTCCGGGCGCATTGGCCAGACGCCGGTGGTCATGCCGGGAAAGTCGTCAAGTTCGTAGACCGCACTTTCCTTGTAGCTTGCCGGCGCGAAGATGACCTGCAGGTCGGGATAATCGAGCCCAGGGTTGGACTTGCATAACGCCACGGCAATGCCAGGGGACTGCGCCAGTACGCCTTTTCTGAGCAGCGCATACTTCAAGGCCTCGACCGCGAGGGGTAGCCCCTTGCTGCGCTCGTTGATGGTCTCAATATTCGCCAACCGGGCCGATAACCGGACGCCGAAATGATCGGACAGGTTCTCGCCAACCCCTGGCAGGACTTGGACGGGTGCAACACCGATATCCGTCAACAGATCTGCCGGGCCGATTCCGGAAACCTGGAGGATTTGGGGCGACGCGATCGCGCCGGCGGCCAGCAGAACCTCCCGGCGGGCCCGGACCTCACGTTGTGTGCCATCGCGACGACAAAACACGCCGGTCGCACGGCGTCCCTGGAATACTATGCGCGTGACCTGGACGCCGGTTTGGATCTCGAGGTTCGGACGTCGGCGCACCGGGTTCAGGAACGCGCGGGCGGTGCTCACCCGGCGGCCATTGTGGATCGTCCGCTGAAAGTAGCCGACGCCTTCCTGGACGGCGCCGTTATAGTCCAGCCCGCGCGGAATACCGTATCGCACGGCGCCGTCGATGAAGGCGTCTGTCACCGGGTCGCGGCGGTCGACATCGGTGACCACGAGTTCACCGTCGCGGCCGCGGTATGTGTCGTCCCCGTCGCCGATGCGTCGCTCGCTGCGCCGGAAGTAGGGTACGACGTCGGCGAAGCCCCAGCCGCGGTTGCCCATCTGCGCCCAGGTGTCGAAGTCCATGCGCTGGCCGCGATTGTAGATATGGCCGTTGATAGAACTCGAGCCGCCCAGTGTCTTGCCCCGCGGCGTCGGAATGCCGCGCCCCGCCGTGCCTTCGCTTGGCTCCGTCTCGTAGAGCCAGTTCAGCCGCGGGTTCGCGAGGGTCTTGATGAAGCCGGCGGGCATATGGATGAAGAGATTACGGTCCGGACCGCCTGCCTCGAGCAGGCAAACGGTCGTGTCGCCCGCGCTCAGCCGGTTGGCCAGCACCGAGCCGGCGGAGCCGGCGCCGATGATGATGTAGTCGAATTCGTCCAAAGTCGCCCCCCCGAAACGCAATTCTCCTACGCCGGTCTCGGACGTCCGGCAAGGCAGTTTCACTTCCGCGATGGGGCGATGCAAGCCGTGGTCTGGTGAGGGCCTAGCAATCGATGGCCGCGCCCATCGGGCTCCCGGCCGCTTCCTCGTGCAACCAGTCCCGGAACGTGCGAACGTGCGGGTTCGCCGCCTTTTCCTCGGTCGTGACGCTGAAAATCCCCCCGCGGAACGGAAGGTCGAGATCAAACGGCGCGACCAGGCGTCCCTGTTCGAGATCTCGGCTGCCCATCGCCCGCCGCCCGAGGACGACTCCAGTGCCCTCGATCGCCGCGTCGAGGCCGTGATCGGCATGATCGAAATGCAGCCCCGCGCTGGCCTCTTGTTCGGGCAAGCCGGCCAGGGCCAGCCATTTCGACCAGGCCGGAACATCCGGCCAGTGCCGAACCAGCGTGTCGTCATGGATCAACGTGTGGTTCAGAACATCAGCCGGCGTGCGGATCGGGAGATCGCCGTCCAGTAATTCGGGACTGCACATCGGCGTCACGGCTTCGTTCATCAGCTTGTCGGCAATCAGCCCTGAATTGTCCCCGAGGTTCCACCGGATGGCGACGTCAGCCTTGTCGGTGGTTAGGTCGACCGTTGTGTTGCTGGCCGCGATCCGCAGGTCGATATCGGGGTGGCGTTCGATGAATCGGGCGAGACGCGGGGCGAGCCACTTCGACGCCATATGCGGAGAGATGGCGGCCGTGACGACATGGTCCGTGGACAGGGGACTCGCGATTTGCGCCACAGCGCGTTTGAGGCCCGCGAAGCCGTCCCGCACACCGGAAAAGATCATGGCCCCGGTGTCGGTCAGCACGACGGCCCGGTTGAGTCGCCGGAACAGCCTTGTCTCGAGCTGATCCTCGAGCGAGCGTATCTGATAACTAACCGCCGCCGGCGTGACATTGAGCTCCTCAGGCGCCTTCGCGAAACTGAGGTTGCGGGCGGCGGCCTCGAAGGCCCGCAATCCATTCAGGGGTGGCAGATCATACATCACAGTCAGACAAGGATAATTTGTGTGAGGACGTAAGATTACTCGTTTGCGATAACCCCCTCGATGTACGGTATTCTAGGAGTTGGGATTGGATGGTGGGCTTCAGTCGAAACGAGTAGTCGACACAAGACCGGAAAAGAAAGGTAAACCATGTCAGAGAACAAGATGAAGGCCGTGGTATTGGGCGACAGTGGCGTCGAGATCGCCGAGGTCGACGTCCCCGAGATCAATGCGAGTCAGGTCCTGGTCAAGGTCGCCGCCTGCAGCGTTAACCGCTCGGACCTCCTGACGACTCAGGGACACAATTACGGACATGTCGGAGGAGAAAAGAAGGTCATGGGCGCATCGTTCACCGGTAACGTCGTGGCCATCGGCGACGACGTGGAGGGCATCTCTATCGGTGACAAGGTGGCGGCTACCGGCGCGGCCGGCTGGGCGGAGTACGCGGCTTCCAACTGGCGCCGTGTCAATCCTGTCCCATCCTCCGGGGTCGACCTGATCGAGGCGGCCGCGCTTTCTTCAGGCGTCGTCATCATGCACGACGCGATTGTCACCAATGGTCACTTCGAGTCCGGCCAGACCATACTGATCCAGGGCGCCAGCAGCGGCGTCGGCATTATCGCCATGCAGATGGGCAAGTATCTGGGCGCGAGCCTAGTGATCGGCACCTCGACCAACGCCGAGCGGCGCGGGCGTCTAGCGCAGTTCGGCGCCGACATGTCACTCGATTCTCGTGACGAGGACTGGGTCGACCGGGTGCTTGAGGCGACCGACGGCAACGGCGTGGACCTACTCGTCGACCAGGTCTCCGGCTACACCGCGAACCAGAACATGTCGGCTACGAAGGTGCACGGCCGGATCATCAATGTCGGCCGTCTGGGCGGCGATAAGGGCGAATTCGATTTCAACAAGCACGCCGAGCGGCGGCTCACCTATATCGGGACGACCGGGCGCACCCGTTCGCCCGCCGAGCATGCCGAGGTATTCCGGCTCGCCCGGGAAGGGGTCTGGGACGGCGTTGGAAGGGGTTCCTTCCGGATGCCGATCGACAGCACCTTCGATCTGAGCGAGGCGCAGGCCGCGCTCGATCGCATGGCCGAGGACAAGCATTTCGGCCGCATCATGCTGACGGTCGGTGCCTAGGCCGCTCCGGCTATTTCGGCCCGGCAACGCCGACACAATCCGAACTGGAGACGGGGACTATGAGTTCTAATCTTGTGAACCGGCGCGTGCTTCTGTCGAGCCGGCCGAAGGGCGTGCCCGAGGCCGAGAGTCGGTTAACCAGAGCCGAATTCGCGGATCCGGCGTCTATGATGACGTGGTCGAAAACCCGAACCGTCGGTTTGCGCCTTGGTGGCCTTGGCTAGCTTTCGGCTTGGAGAAGTCGGTTCCAGGCCTCTAGGCGATCGGCATCCGTCTCACCATCGGCCGCGGCCTGTGCCGCGACCTCGACCAGCTCGGTAAACAGATCGTCCGTCAGCGGGCCCTTGCGGAGTTTGAGCTCCTTACGCACCTGTTCGAGGACCAGGTTGGCGGTTGCCGTATCGAGTTCCCCGAGGGACATGTCGCCCGCCCGACGCTTTATGGCCATGGGGCCGGAATAGTGGCAAAGCGCGACCTTATCGGTATTCCCGAGTACCGATGGCGCCCAGGCGTTGAACGACCATTGATCATCGCTGGGCAAAACGTAGTGGACTTCTGCGGCATGAGAGAAGGCGGTCCGGCCGTTGCCCGGCAGATGGTCGGGAATGGGCTGGTTCCAGACCTGAGCCACGAATTCCGAGAGTTCCTGAAATCCGTCAAGGCGGATACCCATATCGTATCCGTAAAAAATCTCGCAGATTGCCGCGAGCACGGCAATGTTCGGAACGCCGGCGCGCTCGCCCAGTCCGTTAATGCAGCCTTCAAGAATCTCGGCACCGCCCTGAAGAGCGGATAGCTGGGCGGCCGTTGCCAGATCGAAATCATCGTGGCTGTGAATGGCGAGCGGCAGATCGCCAATGCGTTCTTTCACGGCTTTGGCGTGATGTTCGTAGACGGCCGGTATGCAGGGCGCACAAATATCGTCGATCCGCACAATGTCGGCGCCGGCCTCTGCCAGGCGCTCGATAATCTCGAGCAGCCAGTCCAGGTCGAGGCGGGTGAAATCCATCGTGTTGACGTTGATCGTCGCACCTTTCGATTTGCCATAGGCAACGGCCTCGCACGCCTTGTCGACGGCTTCCTCCCGGCTAATTTTCATTCCGCCCATTGATTCAACCAGCCGGAAATTGAAGTCGGAAACCGCAAATGCCAGGCAAATGATGTCTGAGCCCACATCCATACAGAGATCGATTTCCTGACGGCAGAGTTCCGGATTCAATGCGGCCGTGGGGTGCACAAGCGCCTGGACCTTGAGGTCAAGGCCCAGCTTTTTGACCTGTCGAATTTCCTCGGGATCGTCATGATGCATCTCGATGATCGGAATCCCAACCGCATCGATGCGCCGGGCGAATTCGACCACTTCATCCAAACCGATAGAGACGCCGTCGACCTGCCTGCCTTCGCGCAACGTCATGTCCATCAGCTGGATCCTGTCGGGTAGGTTCATGCTGTCGCGAATGGCAGGATCGAAATTATAAGGGCTGACGGCCCACATGCCTTCGCGGTAACCGATCGATTGTGTCACGTGTATCGAGCCTTTGTTTTAGGTGATGAGAGGGCGCACAGGTGCCCAGCCTTAGTTTCCGCTGCCTTATTGAGCGCACACATGGTGCCTTTGATTGTCGGCGACGCAAAGTCAAAACTGGATGATCTGAAGAGGGCGGAACCCGCGCCGCTGATCAGATAACCCGTAGTGTGCTAGTCCAACTCCAGCCCGAACAATGAAACTGCATTGGTCCGACCGATGGCCAGCCGCTCGGCCTCGGACAGTTCTGCCTGGTCAAACCAGATGGCGCCCTGTTCCATCGACTCGTAGGGATAATCGATGGAGAACAATACTCTTTCGACGCCCATCTCGCGGATAGCCAGATGAAGCGGCGTATCATGAAACTGGCCGCTCGTGGAAACATGGACATTGGTTTGCATATAGGTCCGCAAGGTTTCTTTGGCCGGCATACCTTTCGGGTTTTTCTGTAGGCAGTTATCAGCTCGCCACAGGTCAAACGGAATGCGTTCACCGAGATGGCCCAGCACCATCTGAAGGCGCGGATGATCGTCGAAGAGACCGCCACACATCAGACGCAACGCGTGCATGGCGGTCTCCAGCGCGTAGGCCCAGGGGGCAAAGGTCAACCATGGATGTCCAACGAAAAAAGGCATGTCATCGAAAAACGGGTTTCGCGGGTGCAAATAAAAAGGCACCTCCAGTTGCTCGATTGCTGCCCAGAACGGTCGATATTCGGGCCGGTCGTAATAAAGCTGTGGCACTGGCCCAACCGATTCACTGAAGCCGTTTACGTTGGCGCCCAGCAGGCCTAGTTCCGCAACCGCACGATCGAGCTCGCGGATAGCCGCATCCGTGTCCTGCATGGGTAGGGCTGCGAAGCCTCCTAGACGATCCGGACGTTTGCCAATCTCCTCTGCCAACAGATCGTTTGCCCGTCGCGCCATATCGACGGCCTTGGCAGTTTCGCTCTGCGCTTGAACGGCGGGTCCGTTCAAAGACAGGATCGCGAAGGCAACCCCGCAACGGTCCATCAGCTCGATGCGCTCGCCGTGAAAATCTTCTAGGCGCCGATGCAGTTCCGGGGAACCGGGACCGAGCGTCTCGGGCAGTGCAAAATGCTCCTCGATGGAAACCTTGCCGTCCATGCCGAGCCTCCGTCCTGTGTCATCAACAATGGGGACCAATAGAAGTGATCGGACGACCGACTTCAAGGGCCCGGGGGTTTGCGGCGCACCATCGCAAGGTGGGTTATTGCCACACCGACGCGCTCACTGGCACGCCGCCGGAAGAACCAGAACAGTTCCTCAGTGGCGACCTAGACGCCATCACGCATGCTGAAGCCGAAGTCTACGCGCATCTCGACGATGAAAGCCGTGTCGTGTCGATCGAAGTCGATCGCGCGCTGGGCGCGCCTGATCCCAGCCGCCCTGAGCCGTCGCATATTGAAGCGGAGGCGGGCGATGAAGAATGAAATGCTGAAATGGAGCTTCACGTTCAGGGTCGGCGTGCTCGAGCCCTACCCCGATCTCAATGCGCAGCTGCAGGGCGCTGAGGACTTTCGTCACTACAGGATGAGGTGGGCCGCGGGGGAGGAAGTAATTCAGCGCCGTCCGGAATGCTGCGATCGTACTCCGGTTTTGTATGGCCTGCGGACTACGAACGTGGGGTAAGCACTAGCCATCGTTTCGGTCAGTGAATGTCCGGGAAACGTCCTGGGTCATCGAGTGCCGTTGTCCAGCGGCATCGAGTGCCGTTGTCCAGCGGCATCCGGTTGTACCGTAACCTTTTGGGAATAATACAAAAGAATTGGAGGCCCGGGCCGGAATCGAACCGACGTACAAGGATTTGCAGTCCTCTGCATAGCCACTCTGCCACCGGGCCGGTGCGCAGCGCGTTTCGCGACGGCGCTTCATATCCCAGAATTGGGCCGAGATTGGAAGACCCCAGGGCGACAGAACATCGATCATGTGCGCGATTGTCTTCACGCGGGGCGATATCTATAAGTTCGGTGCGTCCGAACGATCAAAACGGGTTCCCGACGATGAGCGATTTCGAAACCGCCCGCCGAAATATGGTCGATGGCCAGTTGCGTCCCAACAAGGTCACGGATTCAAGGATCCTGGACGCGATGGAAACGTTGCCGCGGGAAACCTTCATGGACAAGGCGCATCAAGGGATCGCCTATGTCGATGAGGATATCGAGGTCGCGCCGGGTCGGTTCCTGATGGAACCGGTTGTGCTGGCGCGCCTGGTCCAGGCCCTGGAACTCGAGAAAAGCGACTCGGTGCTCGTGATCGGTGCCGCGACCGGTTATGACGCGGCCCTGATCGGAATGTTGGCCGGCCCGGTCGTCGCGATTGAAAGCGACGCCGCTCTGGTCGAACAATCCTCGATGGTGTTGAACCACCTCGGCATCGACAATGTCGCCGTCATCGAAGCACCGCTGGCCGACGGATATGCCGGACAAGCGCCCTATGATGTTGTTTTTTTCAGCGGTGCCGTGCCCGATATTCCGGGGAACACTACCGATCAGGTCGCGCCGGGCGGGCGCATCGCAGCCGTGGTGAGTGAGGGCGAGAACGGCATTCTCGGTCGGGCGCATCTGATGATGCGGATCGATCAAGGCCTGTCCGGGCGTCCCATATTCGATGCGGGCACCCATGCGCTGCCCGGCTTCGAACAAACGCCCGAGTTCGTATTCTGAGTTTGCATTTGGCCGGTTGCTCGGGCACGTTGAAATAGTGATTCGCGGCCATATATCATTGTGACAGCGGACAAATTTCAATTTTGAGAAGCGTTTTGGGCATGGACCTGGAATACGGATTGAGGGCTCTAGCGCTGGTTGCGGCACTGGGGCTCGCGTCCCATGGCGTGAACGCAGAGACGTTGCGTGAAGCCTTGGCGCAGACCTATGACACCAACCCGGATATCGCGGCCGCTCGTGCCGAACTTCGGGCAACCGACGAATCTGTGCCCCGGGCACTTTCGAACTGGCGCCCCAATGTCGAGGTCAACGGGTCCTACAGACTTCGCGACCGGAGCCGTGAGTTCTCGACGGGCACGGATATCGACAACACCGATCAGCCGCAGTCCGTGTCACTCAACATCAGCCAAAACATGTTTCGCGGTTTTCGGACCATCGCCGAGACCGACCGAGCGCGGAACCTCGTAGCGGCCGACCGGGCGAACCTGATCGACCGGGAGCAGGATGTTCTGCTCCAGGCCGCGACGGCTTACATGAATGTCGTCCGCGACACCGCAATACTCGAACTACGTGAGAACAACGTTCGGGTGCTCGAACAGCAACGGCAGGCCACCGGTGATCGCTTCGAGGTCGGTGAGCTGACCCGCACCGACGTCGCCCAGGCCGACAGCCGACTGGCGCAGGCCGTATCGGACAAGACAGTTGCAGAGGGTAATCTCAATTCGTCGATCGCCGATTATGTCGAGGTGATCGGGACCAGGCCGAACACTCCGCAGCGACCCGGCTTGCCCCAAGGCGTTCCCGGCTCGGAAGAAGATGCCATCGCGCTGGCGCGGGTCAATAATCCGAACGTGGTCGCGTCCGATTTCACGGAGCGGGCCGCGCGCGAAAATGTGGATCTGATTACCGGACAGCTGTTGCCGACCCTCACGCTCTACGGTGAACTCGAAGCGAACAAGGACGTTCTCGGTTCCGATACGGAGGCCACGGAAAAATCGATCACGCTCAACCTCAACGTGCCCCTCTACCAATCCGGTGAAGTTTATTCCCAGGTGCGCGAGGCCAAGCAGACGGCCAAGCAGCGTTTTCTGGAACTGGCCGAGAAGGAGCGGGCCGCGCAGGAGTCTGCCCAGAACACCTGGGCAGACCTGGTTTCCACCACGGCCCAGATCACGTCTCTCGAAGCCGAGGTCCGGGCGCAGGAAATTGCGTTCGAAGGCGTGCGGCAGGAGGCCCAGGTTGGCTCCCGGACCGTGCTCGATGTTCTCGATGCCGAGCAGGAACTCCTCGACGCAAGGGTCGGGCTGGTGCAGGCGCAGCGCAATCATATCGTTGCAGCCTACGAGTTGCTGGCGGCGGTGGGCCGACTTACGGCTGAAGATTTGGAACTGCAGGTCAACCTATACGATCCGACGCAGAACTTCGAAGAGGTCGAAGGCAAGCTGTTCGGAACTGATATCCAGAGCGGAGATAAGTAGAAGCGGTTCTAATAATACCGCTTTCCCGTCCCGCCGGGAAAACGCTGATGAATCGGAACCGGCCCCATTTTTCAGTTCATGTTCAGTTGTCGTTAACCATTTTGTGCGGTCATAGGCGACCATGAGTGATACACCTGATCAGCAAGAACCGTCGATGGAGGAAATCCTCGCGTCGATCCGCCGGATTATCTCCGAGGATGGCGAAGAGGAGGTTGGTGGCGAGGCTTTGGAAGCCGACGCCGAGGAGGTCGAGACATTGACAGAGACTGAACCCGAAACCGTGGATGCGGAACCGGTCGCCGAACCGGGAGGGGACCTCGACGAGGATATCCTTGAGCTGACCGATGTCATCGATGATGAACCCGAACCTGAACCCGCGCCCGAGCCGGTCGCCGAGCTTGACGTCCCCGACGACAAGCTCGTCTCCGACGAGGTTGAGGAGGTCAGTGCGGCGTCCATGTCTGGACTGACGGCGGCGCTGGCGGCAACAGCCGCCGTAGGCGACGGCAACAAGACGCTAGAAGAGCTGGTGAAGGAAGTCCTGCGGCCGATCCTCAAGGAATGGCTCGACGACAACTTGCCGGACGTGGTCGATCGCATCGTTCACGAGGAAGTCGAGCGGATTTCGCAGCGCGCCAAGTAAGCCGTTACCGCGGCACCCTGAAAATAGTTATGGTTTGAAGGTCCGTAGGGTCTAGCCGGAGCGCCCGCGCTTCGCTAAACACCTGCGCGAATTGCCGTTCCGCAACATGCCTTTGGCCGCGTGATGATAACAACCCTGGAAAAGACATACGCGCCCGCCGAGATCGAGACGCGCCTGTACGGTCGCTGGGAATCTTCCGGCGCGTTCGCGTGCGGGCGGACGGACAACGCCACCTACACGATTGTCATCCCGCCGCCCAACGTCACGGGCAGCCTGCATATGGGCCATGCGCTCAACAACACACTGCAGGATCTGCTGGTCCGTTGGCGGCGCATGCAGGGCTACGACACATTGTGGCAGCCCGGCACCGACCATGCAGGCATCGCGACACAGATGGTGGTCGAGCGCCAGCTCGCCGAGGGCAATATCCGTCTCGACCGAGGCCGGGCGATCGAGGGTGCTAACGAGAAGCTCATAGGGCGCGAGGACTTTCTGGAGAAGGTCTGGGAGTGGAAGGAAGAGTCGGGCGGCACGATCATCAACCAGCTCAAGCGCCTGGGTGCATCGTGCGACTGGTCGCGCGAGCGTTTCACCATGGACGAGGGGCTGAGCCGCGCGGTCCTCAAGGTTTTCGTGGAGCTGCACAGCCGGGACCTGATCTTCAAGGACAAGCGCCTGGTCAACTGGGACCCGAAGCTGCACACCGCGATCTCCGACCTGGAGGTCGTCCAGAAGGAAACCGACGGGCATCTCTGGTACTTCAAGTATCCCATCGAGGGTGAGGCCGGTCGCTTCATCACCGTCGCCACCACCCGGCCCGAGACGATGCTGGGCGATACCGGCGTGGCGGTGCATCCGGACGACGAGCGCTGGACCGACGTCATCGGCAAGAATGCCATCCTGCCCATTGTCGCCCGCAAACTGCGGATCGTGGCCGATAGCTACGCCGATCCCGATCAGGGCTCCGGTGCGGTCAAGATCACGCCGGCCCACGACTTCAACGATTTCGAGGTCGGCAAACGTCGCGGCCTGGGCATGATCAACGTGTTCGATGCGTCAGCGGTCGTCGCCATCGACAATGACGAGTTCCGCACCGACACCGAGAAAAGCGAATGGGGCGATCCCGACGCCGCGATCTCGGCCTATAACGGCCTCGACCGGTTTGCGGCGCGAGAGAAGATCGTCGCCGAGATGGACGAACGGGGCTTGCTGGCGGAAATCGAGCCGCACCGGCATACGATTCCCTTTGGCGACCGCTCCGAGGTGGTGATCGAGCCCTGGCTGACGGATCAGTGGTACGTCGATGCCGAGACATTGGCCAAGCCGGCCATCGCGGCGGTGGAGAAGGGCGACACGCGATTCGTACCCGATAACTGGTCGAAAACCTATTTCGAGTGGCTGCGCAACATCCAGCCCTGGTGTATCTCGCGCCAGCTCTGGTGGGGACACCAGATTCCGGCCTGGTACGGGCCCGATGAGGAAATCTTCGTCGCCGAAAGCGAGGCCGAGGCGCAGGCGGCGGCGAAAGCTCACTACGGCAAGGACGTGGAACTGGTTCGCGATCCTGACGTGCTCGACACCTGGTTCTCTTCGGCCCTGTGGCCGTTCTCAACCCTGGGCTGGCCGGACGAAACACCTGAGGTCGAGCGTTATTACCCGACCAGCGTGCTGGTCACCGGGTTCGACATCATCTTCTTCTGGGTCGCCCGAATGATGATGATGGGATTGCACTTCAAGGACGAAGTGCCGTTTACCGATGTCTATATCCATGCCCTGGTCCGCGATGAGAAGGGCCAGAAGATGTCCAAGTCGAAGGGCAATGTGATGGACCCCCTGGAACTCATCGACGAGTTCGGGGCCGACGCGCTGCGCTTCACCCTGACCGCCATGGCGGCCATGGGGCGAGACATCAAGCTGTCGGCTTCGCGCGTCCAGGGTTACCGGAATTTTGCAACCAAGCTTTGGAATGCGGCACGCTTCTGCCAGATCAACGAATGCGCGGCACCTTCGGGATTCGCTCCGGCCGGGGTGGAGTTGACGCTGAACAAGTGGATCGTGGGCGGCGTCGCCGCGACCGCCGCGACCGTCAACCAGGCGCTGGAAGAGTACAAGTTCGACCAGGCCGCGGGCGGGATCTACCAGTTTACCTGGCACACCTTCTGCGACTGGTATGTGGAGTTCGCCAAACCGGTGCTGCAGGGCGACGACGAGGCCGCCAAGGCAGAGACCCGCGCCGTCGCGGGATGGTCGCTGCAGCAGATCTTGAAGATCCTGCATCCCTTCATGCCGTTCATCACCGAGGAGCTCTGGGCTTCGTTCGGCGACGGGGCCGAAAACGGCGAAGGGATGCTGATCCACGCATCATGGCCGTCCGACGATGTCGCACCGATCGATGCTGCCGCGAAGACGGAACTCGATTGGGTGGTGCGCTTGATCTCGGAAGTGCGCGCTGTGCGCAACGAACTGAACGTGCCCGGTGGTGCGAAAATTCCCGCGATCCTGCGCGACGCCAACGATGATACGGTCGCGCGGCTTGCGACCCATCGAGACCAGATCCTGCAGCTTGCCCGTCTCGAAGACATCGTGGTCGACACCGAGGTGCCGGCCGGCGCGGTTGAACTGGTGCTGGACGAGGCGATGCTCGCCCTGCCGCTGGCCGACGTGGTCGATCTTGAGGCCGAGCAGGCACGCCTGGTCAAGGAAATCGCCAAGCTGGACAAGGACATTGCTGGCATCGACAAGAAACTCGCCAACAAGGGTTTCCTGTCCAAGGCACCGGAAGAGATCGTCGCCGAACAGCATGAGAGGCGCGCCGATGCCGCCGATGCGAAGACGAAGCTCGAGGCCGCGTTGAAACGCCTGAAGGCGGCCTGATAGACTCAGGCCCGGTGTCGAACCGGAGTCCGAGATATGACCCACATCCCCCAACTGAAACGCGAAGACCTGCCGGAACTCGAACCCTATTACTAGCGCTCGGACGACCGCATGGGGTTCGTCACGAACGCCCAACTCACGATGGCTTACCGGCCGCCGATATTTAAGGCATTCGTCGAAATGGCAGCCGCGGTGTTTCAGGAATACGTGAGTGTGACGCCGGGCCTGAAGGCGCTGGTGGGCAACATCGCCAGCAAGACGGCCGGGAAACAAGCCGCCGTGTCAGCGTCACACGAAATCTGGTCACCCGGTATCGCCGCCGCTATGCTCCGCGGCGAACAAAGAACCACGCGTTAACCCCAATGGGGAAGGAAAAGGTCATGAACGGGAACACACCTGGCGGCGGATGGGACAAGTCGAAACTGCCCAGCCGCCACGTCTCGGTCGGCAACACCAGCGCACCGCATCGCGCGTTCTACTATGCGATGGGCATGACGGAGGAGGAGATCAAGCAACCCTTCGTCGGCGTTGTCACCACCTGGAACGAGGCCGCGCCGTGCAACATCGCCCTGTCGCGCCAGGCCCAGGCGGCCAAGGCGGGCGTGCGTGAGGCCGGCGGCACACCGCGCGAGTTCACCACCATCACCGTGACCGACGGCATCGCCATGGGCCATGACGGCATGCGCTCTTCGCTGGTGAGCCGCGAAGTCATCGCGGATTCGACCGAACTGACCGTACGCGGCCATTCCTATGACGGACTGGTCGGCCTGGCGGGCTGCGACAAATCCCTTCCGGGGCTGATGATGGCCATGCTGCGCCTGAACATCCCCTCGGTGTTCATGTATGGCGGCTCGATCCTGCCGGGCTCTTTCAAGGGCAAGGACGTCACCATCATCGACGTGTTCGAGGGGGTCGGCGCCAATGCCGCCGGCACCATGTCCGACGAAGACCTGAAGACCCTGGAATGCGCAGCTTGCCCGTCAGCGGGTGCGTGCGGCGGCCAGTTCACGGCCAACACCATGGCCTGCGTTTCGGAAGCCATCGGCCTGGCGCTGCCCCATTCCGCGGGCGCTCCGGCGGTTTATGAGACCCGCGACGACTATGCGGTGGCGAGCGGCCAGGCGGTGATGGAGTTGGTCAAGAACCAGCTGCGCCCCCGCGACATCGCGACCCGCAAGGCTTTCGAGAACGCCGCCGCCATCGTGGCGGCCACCGGCGGTTCTACCAATGCCGGCCTGCATCTGCCGGCCATGGCCGCAGAAGCGGGGATCGAGTTCGACCTGATGGATGTCTGCGAAATCTTCCGCAAGACACCGTATATTGCGGACCTCAAGCCGGGCGGGAAGTACGTCGCCAAGGACCTGTACGACTCCGGCGGCGTGGGCATCGTCATCAAGGAACTGCTCGACGGCGGACACATGCACGAGAACTGCATGACCGTGACCGGCAAGACCATCGGTGAGAATTATGGCTCCGTGGACTTCCCGACAGGGCAGGACGTGGTGCGTAAGATCGACAACCCGCTGTCCGAGACCGGCGGCGTGGTTGGTCTGATGGGCAATCTGGCGCCCCAGGGTGCGATCGTGAAGATCGCTGGGCTCGCCAACCTCGTGTTCACCGGGCCTGCACGGGTCTTCGATCGGGAAGAGGACTGCCTGCAGGCCGTCCTCGACCGCAAGTACGAGGAGGGAGACGTGCTGGTGATTCGCAACGAAGGGCCGAAGGGCGGCCCGGGCATGCGCGAGATGCTTTCGACAACGGGTGCGCTCTACGGCCAGGGCATGGGTGACAAGGTGGCCCTGATCACCGACGGGCGCTTCTCCGGCGGCACGCGAGGCTTCTGCATCGGCCATGTTGGGCCGGAAGCGGCGGTCGGCGGGCCCATCGGCCTGCTGCGCGACGGCGACATGATCACCATCGACGCCGAGGCGGGCACCTTGAGCGTAGATCTGTCCGACGACGAGTTGGATGCACGCCGCAAGGACTGGACACCCCAGGATACGAACTATCAGGCCGGGACGTTGTGGAAATACGCCCAGACGGTTGGTGATGCGCGTTATGGCGCGATCACACATCCGGGAGCGAAGGCAGAAACCCATGTTTATGCCGACCTGTAGGTGCTAAGCGCGGGGCGCTAACAACAGGACGATCGACGTGCGTTCCAGCCAGGTCGCGCAGCGGGTCATCCTGCCTGCGTTCCGGGCCGGTCAGTTCGATATCGGCCTGGAGCCCGGGCTAAACGAGTTGTTTCTGATGCTGAAAGAGGGTGTCGAACCGGCCAATGACGGACGCGCGCCACCTGTCGGAACTGCTGATCGACAAGCGCGTGCTGCTGCCGGCCGGCGCGCTGGCACTTGTGATCGTCTTGTGCGGGCTTGGTCGCAAACCGTGCCGTCGACTGCGCGAGCCCTAAGAAAAACCCCGCCGGATAAGGCGGGGTTGCTCGAGCTACTGTACGCTCGATTTCTTGTTTGCCACGATCCGTTGCACCTGGATCTTGTCCCGGAAGATCAGCTTGCCGACGCGCGGGGCGATGTCGTTCTGCCAGTGGGGGTCTTCATACACGGCCTTGTAGATGCGCTTGCTCTCCGCTTCGGAATTGAACCGGCGGATCCAGACGAAGACGGAATCGTCGGTCTCGCCATGCCATGAACCGCAGATCACCATGCCTTTGGAAATCTGGAACGGGACGATCTCCTCGTTAAAGATTTTCAGCCAGTCTTTCATCTTGTTGCGGCGGATCTTGTATTGCCGGAGTTCGAAAAACGCCATCTGGGTACTCTCCCTGTGTTTGTCTAGTCGTCCTAGACCGATGCTTCATTGTTGCCGTCGGCCTTGACCTTGCCGTAGTGCGTGAAGGTGTTGGTCATATACCAGTTGAAGAAATCCCAATAGGTCTGGGTCGGATATTTCGGCGGATTGTCCCGCCCGGTGCAGGTCGGCAGGCATTCCCCGACGGTGGCGAAATCCGGGTTGACGAAACAGGCCAGCGAATAGCGGTCCGTACCGGTCTGAGGCACGACCCGGTGGGGCGTGGCGCGGAACCGCTCGTTGCTCCAGCGTTCAAGAAATTGGCCCATATTCACGATCAAGGAACCATCGGGCAGTTCCGGCCAGAACCAGTTGCCGTCCGTTTCGAGCACCTGCAAGCCCTCGATATCGGCCGGCGGCAGAAATGTCATGAAGCCCGAATCCGTGTGGGCCGCCAGGCCCATATCACCTTCATCGAGCACGGGCACCGGCGGGTATTTCGCCATACGGAAGTAGGTATAGGCGGGATCGAACTTGTCGTCGAAATAATGGGCCTCGAGCCCCAGCGCCAGGGCCCAGACCGGCAGCAGGGATTTCCCTAGCGCCGTGATTGTGGCCATGTACTCCTCGGCGGTGGCCCGGAAACCGGGAAGGACGTCTTCGGGCAGCCAGGGCATAGGGCCGTAGAATTGCTTGCCCGCGATCACGTTGGCGTCGTCTTCGGGATAGTCGGAGGCAACGACCAGGCACTCGACCGTGTCGAACTTCTTGCTGTCGTGAAACTTGGAGTGGGTGGTCACGCCGTAACGCGCCGGGATGAAACCTTTCTGGTCCCGGGTCACGGCGATCGACATCTTCGTTTCCAGGGGCAGATCGTGGAACCGTTTGGAGGCTTCCGTCATGCCACGGGTGAGGTCGGAAGACACGCCATGGTTGACGATGCAAGCGAATCCGATCGTCTCCCAAACCGTGCGCCACTCTCGAGAAAGGTCAGTGATCGCTTCCGGGTCGCCCGTCAGCGCCGGGGCGATATCCAGCACGGGAAGAGGTTTGCGCGGGATATCGCGCAATTCCTTGGCGTACCGGGTTTGTCCGTCGGCGGTCATCGGGAACCTTTGTCTTGTCGACCGGACTATAGGCTGAATGTCGCGGCTTCAACACCGGGGCGGGAATTCGGCACTATTAATTGATGCCGAGAAGGACGGGGCCAGCGAAGGACCTGATGAAGGTCGACACCAGCAGCATCAGATAGATCGGCGCCAGTGCCGCGACCACTGTCGGCTCGAGGATGCGCCGGAATTGGCTCTTGGGCCGGGTCGTGTCGGTGTTCTGGAACGCGCAATAGATAACCGGATAGGTCATCAGCACCAGGATGATCAGGCCGAAATTGATCAAGAATCCGCGCATAGCCAGGATGAGGATCGATTGCGTATCCCGGGTCGTCAGCATCAACATGATGCCAATGGCGAAGATCCAGAACCCGACACCGTAGGTGATCAACGACACGCGGTACCCGCGCCGTCCCAGATACAGATCGAGTATGAACCGGAGAAAATTGTTGGAGGGGTTCATCGCTCTCGGATTGCGGGCTTAAACCGTGACGTCGTTGTCATCGGCAACCTTGAGCTTGCCGTAATGGGTGTAGGACCGCTTCATGTACCAGTCGAAATACTCCCAGTAGGTCATCGTCTCGTACTGCGGCGGGTTTTCGTCGTTGACACAGGTCGGCAGGCATTCACCGACCGTCTCGAACCCCGGATTGACGAAGCAGGCGAAGGAATAGCGGTCGTTCTCGGTCGGTGGCACCACCCGGTGCGGGGTGGCGCGAAACCGGTTGTTGGTCCAACGCTCGAAGAAATAGCCCATGTTCACCATCACCGCGTCGTCGGGCAGGTCCGGCCAGAACCAGGTCTCCCCATCGGCGTCCAGTATCTGGATGCCTTCCTCCTTTGCGGGCGGCAGGTAGGTGTTGAAGCCGGTGTCGCAATGAGCATTGGAACCCATCTCGCCGTCATCGAGATCGTTCTTCGGCGGATAGTGGGCGACCCGGAAATAGGTGTAGCTCTGTTCGAAGAACGGATCGAAGAAATCGGCTTCCAGCTCGAGAGAACGCGCCCAGACGGGCAGCATGGACTTTCCGAACTCGGTGATACGGGCCATGTAGTTTTGCGCGGTCGCCTTGAACCCGGGCACCACATCTTCCGGCAGCCACGGGCAGGCGCCATAGAATTTCTTGCCGGCGATCACGTCGGGATGGTCTTCGGGATAATCCGTCGCCAGCACGAGGCATTCAACAGTGTTGAGTTTCTTCGAGTCATGGAACTTGGAGTGGGTCGTCAGACCTCCGCGCGCGGGCACATAGCCCTTCTGATCCTGGGTGACCTTGATCTGCATCTTGGTCTCGAGCGGCAAGTCGTGGAACTGCTTCGCCGCGTCATGCATGCCATCGATCAGTTCCGGTTCGAGCCCGTGATTGACGATGCAGAGGAACCCGAGGCTTTCCCAGACATCACGCCACTGGACCGAGATCTCCTCGATGGCGGCCGCGTCGCCCATGCGCGCCTTGCCGACATCGATGACGGGCAGGGGCTTGCGCGGGACATCGCGGACGGATTTCGCGAACTCGGATTCGTTTCTGTCGTGGGCGAGTGACATGATTTCCCCCTGGCTGGCGGAAACTATAGCGTCAGGCGGACAATTCGCACCAGACGGGCGTGTGGTCCGACGCCTTCTGTTTGCCACGCGGGCCCTTGTCGATCTCGCAGGCGGTCAGACGGTCGGTGGCTTGCGGCGACAGCAGTAGGTGGTCGATGCGGATACCATTGTCCTTCTGCCAGGCACCTTTCTGGTAGTCCCAGAAGGAATAGACATTCTGTTCGGTGTGCAGGGTCCGCCAGGCTTCCGTATATCCCAGGTTCATCAGGGTGCGGAACTTCGCGCGGGTCTCCGGCTTAAACAACGCATCCTCAGCCCAGGCGGCCGGGTCATGGCAATCCCCGTCGGCCGGGATGATGTTGTAGTCACCGCCCAGGACCACGGGCTCCTCGACGCGCAACAGGTCTGTCGCACGCTTGGCGAGCCGGTCCATCCATTTCAGTTTGTAGGTGTACTTGTCCGTGTCCACCGGGTTGCCGTTGGGAAGATAAATCGACGCGACGCGCACCCTGTCGTCGCCGGCCTCGACCCAGGCCTCCACATAGCGGGCCTGCTCGTCGGACTTGTCGCCGGGCAAGCCGGTCGTCACGTCGCTCAGCTTGTGTTTCGACAGGATGGCGACGCCGTTGTAGCTCTTCTGGCCGTGGACGGCGCAGTTGTAGCCGCGCTCCTCAATCTCCATCACCGGGAAGTTTTCGTCGACGGTCTTGATTTCCTGCAACAGCGCGACGTCCGGCTGCACTTCCGCAAGCCAGTCGAGGACGTTGGGCAACCGCGCCTTGATCGAGTTGACGTTCCAGGTGGCGATTTTCATAGTCATGTTATGCCCGAATACCGGGCGACGGCGAAAGGGTGCGAGGCTGGATCAGTAGACCGAGAAGGAGGACCCGCAGCCGCAGGACGAGGTGGCGTTCGGGTTCTCGAGCTGGAAATGATTACCGCCCAGGCTCTCAACATAGTTCAGGACACTGCCGTCGATGAATTCCAGCGAAGCATCGTCGACCACGACCTTCACCCCGTCGGTATCGAAGGACTTGTCGTCATCGTTGAGCTTGTCATCGAAATCGAAGGCGTAAGTGAAGCCGGAGCAGCCGCCGCCATTCACCATGATGCGGAGCATCAGCCCGTCGCGGTCTTCGGCTTCGAACAGTCCGACCAGTTGCGTCACGGCAGATTCGCTCAAGCCCACGCCTTTTGGCGCGGGGTCAGTCGCAGATGTGGTTGCGTCGTTCATGTCACTCTGGTCACCTCAATGACTTCAGGTATTTAGTCATGTCACGGCGATTGTCAATTTTCCGTTGCAATCGGGCCGGGCACACGTACCTTGCCGCAAATGCCCGCATCCCCCGCAGAACTTAAGCACTCGCCGGGCGGACCAGACGAATATGGCCCCGTCCTAGCCCCCTATGCCTGCGATCCGCTGGTGACCCGCGGTCGTCTGCATCCCGAATCCGAAAGCGGCTATCGCAGTTGCTACCAGCGCGACCGGGACCGGATTATCCATTCGAGCGCCTTCCGGCGACTGAAGCACAAGACCCAGGTCTTCGTTTATCACGAGGGCGATTATTACAGGACGCGGCTGACCCATTCGCTGGAGGTGGCGCAGATTGCGCGCACAGTCGCCCGGGCGTTGGGACTGAACGAGGACCTGGCCGAGGCGCTGGCCCTGGCCCACGATTTCGGGCACACGCCGTTCGGCCATGCGGGAGAGGACGCGCTAGATGCGGCCATGGCCCCGTTCGGCGGCTTCGATCACAATGCCCAGACCCTGCGCATTCTGACCAAGCTTGAGCAGCGTTACCCCACCTTCGACGGGCTCAACCTGACATGGGAAACCCTGGAAGGGGTGGTCAAACACAATGGGCCGCTGACCGGCGACTATGCCGAAAGTGACCGGGCCATCCCCGAAGCAATTGCGGAATATGTCGCCGACCATGATCTGGAGCTCGACACCTATGCCTCCGCGGAAGCTCAGGTTGCCGCGATTTCCGACGATATCGCCTACAACAGCCACGATATCGATGATGGATTGCGCGCCGGGCTGTTCGGCATCGCCGATATCGAGCGATTGCCCCTTGTCGGGCCGGCATTTCGCGGCGTGCGGGACGAGCATGGCGAGCTCGACCGGGCACGCTTCATTCATGCGGGCATCAGTCAGACGATCGGCGCCATGGTGGCCGATGTGCTGGCGGAGACCCGGCGCCGGCTGGCGGAAGCCGATGTGGGCTCGCCGGAACAGGTTCGGGCGCTCGACCATGCAATCGTCGGCCTGTCCGACGACATCGTCGCGGCGGACCGCGCGGTCAAATCCTTCCTGTACGAGAACATGTACCGGCACCACAGGGTCAATCGCATGACCTCCAAGGCACGGCGGGTCGTCTCGGAGATGTTCGAGCTGCTGTTCCACGAACCGGAATTGCTGCCGACGGAATGGCGTTCCCAGGCTCTGGAAAAGGATGAGGTGGGCCGGGCACGGGTGATCGCCGACTATATCGCCGGCATGACCGATCGCTACGCGTTGGAACTGCATAAGAAATTGTTTGATCCGGAAGTTCTTTGATGAATGTTTTCAGTGCCTTCAAGGCCGTTTTGGATGAAGAAATTGAAGCTCTGGTGGAAGTCGGCACGCTGCCGGCGGGCACCGATCCCGCACGTGTATCGGTAGAACCGCCCCGTGACCCTGAACATGGCGATCTGACGACCAATGGCGCCATGGTTCTGGCCAAACCGGCGGGCCTGAAACCCCGAGATTTGGCCGAAAGCCTCGCCGAACGCCTGAAACAGCGGGAATTCGTCCAGGACGTGGATATCGCGGGTCCCGGTTTCATCAATCTGCGTTTGTCCGACGATTTCTGGCGCGCCCGTCTGGTGGAAATCCTTGCCGCCGGTGAGAGCTACGGCGAAAGCACTGTCGGCGGCGGCAAACCTGTCAATATCGAGTATGTTTCGGCCAACCCGACGGGCCCACTTCATGTGGGCCACGCCCGTGGCGCGGTGGTCGGAGACGTGCTTGCTGCGCTCCTCGACAAGGCCGGTTACGCGGTCACGCGCGAGTACTACATCAACGATGCCGGCGGGCAGGTGGATGTGCTGGCGCGCTCCGCCTATATGCGTTACCGCGAAGCGCTGGATGAGGATATCGGCGAGATTCCGGAGGGACTGTATCCCGGTGACTATCTGGTGCCTGTCGGTGCCGCCATTGCCGCGCGCGACGGTGACAAATGGCTGACGGCGGACGAAGCCGAGTGGCTGCCGGATTTCCGGCAGTTCTCCGTCGACGCCATGATGGACCTGATCCGTGAGGATCTGGGTGTGCTCAACATCTCCCATCAGGTGTTTTCGTCCGAACGCGCGCTGGTCGAGGCCGGCGGCGTGGATGCGGTGATGGAAACACTGGAAAATGACGGCCTGATCTATGTCGGCACCCTGGAGCCGCCCAAGGGCAAGCTGCCAGACGATTGGGAAGAACGCCCGCAAACCCTGTTCCGCGCCAGCGATTTCGGCGACGACACGGACCGGCCCCTGAAGAAGTCCGACGGCTCGTGGACTTATTTCGCCAGTGACCTGGCGTACCACGAGGACAAGTACAAGCGCGGTTTCCCGGTCCTAATCGATGTCTGGGGCGCGGACCATGGCGGCTATGTGAAGCGGGTTGGCGCCGGGGTGAAGGCTCTGACCGACGGCGAAGCCCGGATCGACGTGAAGCTGTGCCAGATGGTGCGGCTGCTCGAAGACGGCGAACCGGCCAAGATGTCCAAACGCTCGGGAACCTTTGTGACCCTGCGTGATCTGGTCCAGGCCGTGGGCAAGGACGTCGTCCGCTTCATCATGCTCACTCGCAAGAACGATGCGCCCCTGGACTTCGATCTGGTGAAGGTCCGCGAGCAAAGCCGCGACAACCCGGTGTTCTACGTTCAGTACGCCCATGCACGCACCCACTCGGTCGCACGAATGGCTGCGGACGCCTTTCCCGATGGTGATTTCTCGATCGTGGCCCTCAAGGGGGCGGACCTGGCTCGCTTGACCGACTCGGACGAGCTTGCGTTGATCAAACAGCTCGCGGCATGGCCTCGCACGGTGGAGGGTGCGGCTGAAGCGCATGAGCCGCACCGCCTGGCGTTCTATCTCTACGACTTGGCGGCGGCCTTTCATGCGCTTTGGAGCAAGGCCCGCGGAGAGCCGGGTTTGCGGTTCGTCATCGCAGAAGATGAGGAACTGACGCGGGCAAGGATGGCCCTGGTGCTGGCGGTCCGGACGGTTGTGGCGTCGGGGCTGGCGGTAATGGGGGTCACGCCCGTCGACGAACTGCGCGAGTGAGACATGGCATGAGCGATCCCGAGATCTTGGTCCCCGACGAGGCGTTCGAAGAACCGCGACGGGGGAGGAGCCCGGTCGCGAAACTAGCCGCCCGAACCACGATCGTTGCGGGCGTTGTGGTCCTTGGCGGTGTGGTCTGGTTCGCCTACCAGCAAGGCATCAAGTCGGGCGCCGAGGAAGCCGCCCCAGTCATCACTGCGGACGGGGAGCCGTTCAAGCGGAAGCCGAAGAAACCGGGCGGTCTCGACGTGCCGCATCAGGACAAGCTGGTCTTCAACCGCCTGGCGCCCGGGCAGGTCGAAGAGCCGGTCGAAAAACTCCTGCCGCCACCCGAGGAACCCGCCGAGCGTCCAGAGGCCTCCGTGGATACCGCGGCCGCAAGTGTCGAGGAAGTTGTCGAGACGGAACCCGAACCTCCTGCACCGCCGGCACGACCCACCGCGGCCCCGCCGCCGCCCGAACCTGTCATGGTTACGCCGCCGCCGGTTCCGGCGCCGCCTCCCGCCAAGGCAGCGGAACCGGAAGGGGATCGCTGGCGCATCCAGCTGGCCTCGGTTTCGAGCCGGGACCGGGCTCTGTCGGAGTGGGACCGGCTCAAGACCCGCAATACGGATCTTCTCGGTACACTCAAGCTGAATGTCGAATCCGCAAAACTGAGCAATGGAACGTTCTACCGGATTCAGGCCGGCCCCCTGGCTGGCCGATTGGCTGCAAGCGATCTGTGCGGCGAACTGAAGTCACGCAATCAGGATTGTCTGATTGTCGCGCCCTGACGTGACGGTTTCGACATGACCGCACCGCGTGCGGTTGTTTTCTCGGTCTCCGGTCCCGAACTGACCGCCAGTGAGCGTGATTTCCTGCGCGATGCCGATCCGCTCGGCTTCATCCTGTTTGCCCGCAACTGCCCGGACCCCGCCGCGACCCGTGCTCTGACGGGCGAATTGCGTGCGGCTGTCGGGCGCGAGGACGCCCCGGTCTTGATCGACCAGGAGGGCGGCCGCGTGATGCGCCTGCGCCCACCGGACTGGCACGATGCCCCGGCGGCGCGGGATATCGCAGATCTCTACGGGGCCGATCCCGACGTCGGTCAGGCGGCAGCGGAAACCCTTGGCCGCATGTTTGGCGCGGAACTCGCCGAGCTGGGCATCGACGTGGACTGTGCACCGGTGCTGGATCTCCGGTTGCCGAACACGACCGAAGCACTTGGGGACAGGGCATACGCCGACGATCCGGCGGTTGTTGCGACACTGGGCGGCGCGATGGCCCGCGGCTTGATGCGTGAAGGATGTCTGCCGGTGATCAAGCACATGCCGGGGCATGGCCGGAGCCCCGTCGACAGTCACAAACAGTTGCCACGTGTCACTGAAACCCTGGAGAAACTGCAGGAGACCGATTTCGCGCCGTTTCGGGCCCTCAATCACCTGCCGCTGGGGATGTCGGCCCATGTGGTCTATGAGGCAATCGACCCGGATCGGCCCGGAACCGTTTCACCGGCAGTGATTTCAAGGGCCATTCGCGAGGATATCGATTTCGACGGCTTCCTGTTCACCGACGACATCGTGATGCAGGCGCTGAGCGGTACCCCGGCGGAACGTGCGCAGGCCGCGCTGAGCGCCGGTTGCGATGCCGTACTTCATTGCAGCGGGGATCTCGACGAGATGATATCGGTCGCCAAGGCGATACAGGCCCTCTCACATTCCGCTGAAGCCCGCTGGACACGGGCACGGGCCGCACGTCACAAACCAGAGGGGGAGAGCCCGGCCAGTCTGGCTGCGGAACTCACCAATCTCCTGCAAGGCGGACACTGACACTGTGAACATCGACGATATTCTTTTCCTCGCCTCGATCTGGGTCCTGCCGATCCTCCTGGCCATCACCCTGCATGAGGCTGCACACGGCTGGGCTGCCTGGAAGCTTGGTGACGACACCGCTAAACAAATGGGCCGGGTCACGTTCAACCCGATCGCCCATATCGACCCGTTCGGGACCATCATATTGCCAGCCATCCTGATCTCGGCCGGGGGGATCCTGTTCGGCTGGGCGAAGCCGGTTCCGGTCAATTTTGGCCGACTCGGGAACCCGCGACGCGACATGGTGCTGGTTGCTGCGGCGGGCCCGGCCATCAATATCGCGCTCGCAATAGTGTCTGCAATCGCCCTTCACGCGATCCCGTTTCTCGGCCCGACGGCGGGAGAATGGGTTGCGCGTAACCTACTAAACTCCATTACAATCAATCTTTTGTTGGCAATCTTTAACATGTTGCCTTTGCCACCCCTGGACGGTGGCCGCGTGGCGGTGGGCATCCTTCCGCGACAGCTTGCGTCGCCGCTGGCCCGGCTCGAGCGATACGGTTTGTTTATTCTGCTCGGCGTGATCTTTATTCTGCCCATACTTGGGCGTCAGCTCGGGTTCGACCTCAACATCTTGCGTTGGCTCGTCCTGGCACCGTTGGATTTCTTGCGCGGGTTGTTGCTGCAGGGCGTCGGGTTGATATGAGCGAAACGAGCGAGAGCTTCGAGCAGGACGTACCGGACTATCAGGCCGGACAAGCCGCTGTGGTCGCCCAAGACGGCGAATTGGTGGTCAATCTCGAAGGCTTCGAGGGGCCGCTCGACCTCCTGCTCACCCTGGCACGAGACCAGAAGGTCGACCTAACCAAGATCTCGGTTCTGGCCCTGGCTGAGCAGTATCTCGAGTTCATCAACGCGGCCCGACAGTTGCGCCTGGAAATCGCCGCCGATTACCTGGTGATGGCGGCCTGGCTGGCCTATCTCAAATCGCGGCTCTTGCTACCGGTCGAGGCCGACGAGGAAGAACCGACCGCGGCCGAAATGGCGGCGGCGCTGCAGTATCAGTTGGAGCGTATCGAAGCGATGCGGAATGCCGCGGAAACCCTGTTTTCCCGGCCGTTGCTTGGCCGCGACGTGTTCGACCGCGGAGCGCCGGAGGGAATTCGGGTTATCACGCACCCTGTCTACGAGGCCTCGCTGTACGAGATTCTCGACGCCTACGGCGCGATCACCCGGCGCGGGAAGGCAGAAACCCTGACTATCGAGCAGTTCGAACTGTTCTCCATGGACGAGGCTCTGGGGCGCCTTCGCCGGGTCCTGGGCCGTGCGCCCGACTGGGCCACCATGATGAGTTTCCTACCCGATGACCTGGCCGAGGGCCTCCCGAAACGCTCGGCCATCGCCGCGACGTTCGCCGCCAGCCTTGAATTGGTGCGCGATGGGCACGCCCAGATCCGCCAGGACAGCCGGTTCGGACCGATCTTCTTCCGGCGTCATCCGGACAGCGATTCTGTAACTCAAGCGCACGAAGGGGGCGAGACCCTTGATGATTAATGCTGAACTGGAACCCGATGAACGCACCGAGTTGCTGCGCCTGGTCGAAGCGGTGCTGTTTGCCGCCGTCGAACCGCTCGACGAGAAATCGATTGCGGCCCAGCTGCCCAAGGGCGCGGATATACCCACGTTGCTGGACGATTTGCGCAGGCTTTATGCCGGCCGTGGCGTGAATCTGGTCAACGTGGCCGGGAAATGGGTCCTGCGGACGGCGCCCGATCTCGCCGACAAGCTCAAGATCGAGCGTCAGTCGCAACGCCGCCTGTCGCGGGCCGCGCACGAAACCCTGGCGGTGATCGCCTATCACCAACCGGTGACCCGTGCCGAAATCGAGGAAATTCGCGGGGTCAGCCTGAGCAAGGGCACCATGGACGCCCTGTTCGAGGCAACCTGGATCAAGCCGGGCCGCCGTCGTAACTCGCCGGGACGCCCGCTGACCTGGGTCACCACGGAAACTTTCCTGTCCCATTTCGGACTCGAGAGCCTGAAAGAACTTCCGGGGATTCAGGAGCTGAAATCGACCGGATTGATCGATTCCCGGCCCGCGGTCAGCATATATGCCTCGTCGGCCGGTATAGACGAGCTTCCGTTCGATTCCATGACCGGAGAGGATGAATCCGAACCCGAGACACCGGAGCCTCTGGAAGTCGTAGACGCTGGCGACGAGGTGATGGAGGTCGAGGACGAAACCGGTACCTGACGCGCCTTGAGGCCGTGTCCGGTTGCGGGCAGGGGCCGTATTCAATAGGGTCCGCCCACCGTAACGAACCCGGCCCGACCAGCCGGATTGAGACAATGGCGCGCGAACTCAACGACCTGGCCCTCGAGCATCTTTCCCACAGGTTCGACCAGACGATTGCGGTCGACGATGCGAGCCTGACCGTGGGGGCAGGCGAAGTCGTGGCCCTTGTCGGGCCGTCCGGCTGCGGGAAAACCACATTGCTGCGGGTTGCGGCCGGCCTCGAACCCTTGCAACAGGGCCGTGTACTGATCGGCGGTGAGGTGATGGCGGACGATCGGACGGCCGTACCGCCCGAAGAGCGCAATGTCGGTCTCGTGTTCCAGGATTATGCCCTGTTTCCCCACCTCACGGTGCGCGGGAACATCGCGTTCGGGCTCAAGCACCTGACCACATCGGAACGGGATAACCAGGTCTCCCAGGCCCTCGAACGCACGGGCATGGCCGGATACGCATCGATTTACCCGCATCAGCTCTCCGGCGGACAACAACAGCGTGTGGCTTTGGCGCGTGCGATCGCGCCGCGCCCGCGCATCGTTCTGCTTGATGAACCATTCTCTGGGCTGGATGCCTCCCTGCGCCACCGGGTGCGGGATCAGGCGGCGCAGATCCTGCGTGAAAGCGGGATTGCGACCCTGATAGTAACCCACGACCCCGAAGAGGCGATGTACCTGGCGGACCGCATCGCGGTGTTGGACCGGGGCCGTATTCGTCAGGTCGGGACACCGGACGATATCTATCTGAAACCCGCAGACGGTTTCGTGGCGGCGTTTTTCGGCGATGTGAACAGGTTTGCAGGCCGAGTATCCGATGGGTATGTCGCAATCCCGCTGGGGGCGGTTGCCACCAACGGACACGCAGAAGGAACGGCGGTCGATGTGCTGGTCCGGCCGGAGGCACTCAGCCTCGGAAACGGCCCTGACAGCGGTGTTCCGGGCTCGGTTCTTGCCGCACGCTTCCTCGGGCGCAGCAGTCTGGTGGATGTCCGGCTGAAAGATTCATCAGCGACCACCGTGCGCATACATCTTGCTGGTCGACAGTTGCCGGACGCCGGTGAAACGGTCTATGTAGCCCGGGACAGCAACCAGACATACGTCTTCCCAAGCGGCGACGATCCGAAAAACTGAGTGATCCCAATAAAGTATGAGGCACATGCCCGTGACCAGCCATTGCGGGCGTGTGTCCTTTCTGCGATAGTCCGCGCAACTGGCCCCGAAGGTTCGGGGAACGAAGTGATACGATTGGAGAACCGGTAAATGGGCACTTTTTCAATCTGGCATTGGCTCATTGTCCTCGTGGTTGTGCTGGTCCTGTTCGGCGGGCGCGGCAAGATCCCCAGCCTCATGGGTGACGTCGCCAAGGGCATTAAATCCTTCAAGAGCAACATGAAGGACGAAGGTGCGGAGACGGCGAAGATCGAGGAAAACACCAACACGGCCACCCGCGAAGACGAAACGGCCAAGAGCTGACCCTGCGCGTCGTCGCAAGCCCGGCTTCGACCGGGCGCTGAACGGACCCCGCGATCATGTTTGATATCGGTTGGCCGGAGCTCATGCTGGTGATGGTCATCGGCTTGATGGTGATCGGCCCCAAGGAACTTCCGAATGCCATTCGTACGGTCACGCAGATCGTGCGGAAGCTGCGCATCGCCGCGCGGGAGTTTCAATCCGGCCTGGACGACATTGCCAGGGAATCCGGGCTGGACGATGTCAAACAGCAGATGGACGATATCGAGTATTACGATCCCGGCGAGGCGTTGAAGAGCATCGCGGATTCCGACAGCGATCTGCTCGGCCTGGATGACGACCCCGAGCTTTCCTCGGGCAACAGCATTTTCGATGCCAATGCCGCCTATACCCCGCCTGACGAGGGGAGTGGCGACACCGAAAGTGCAGACGCCGAGTCGGAGGCCGGTCCCGAAATGGGAGAACCACGCCCGACGAGCGGGAACAGCGCGACATGACGGCCGGGAGCGATACGGACGCTCCGGGCGAAGACGCGGCAACTGACGAAGCCGGTCTCGATGACCGGAAGATGTCCCTGATCGAGCATCTGACGGAATTGCGCCGGCGGCTTTTTTATTCGAGCGCGGCCTTCATCGTCGTTTTCCTCGTCTGCTTCTACTTCTCCGACACATTCTTCAACTTCCTTGTCGAGCCGCTGGCATCGGTTTGGCAGGGCGGCGAGCGGCGCCTGATCTTCACGGCAATGCACGAGAAGTTCTTCACCAACATCAAGGTGGCCTTCTTCGCCGCAGCCTTTATCTCGTTTCCGATATTCGCCGTGCAGATCTGGATGTTCGTCGCACCGGGGCTCTACAAGAACGAGAAGAACGCCTTCCTGCCGTTCCTGATCGCGACACCGTTCCTGTTCTTCGGCGGCGGCGCCTTCGTCTACTACGTCGTCATGCCTGTTGCCTGGCAGTTCTTCACCAGCTTCGAGCAGCTGGCCACGAGTGCATCCGGCGGGTTGCCGATCGAGCTCGAGCCCAAGGTCAACGAGTATCTATCCCTGGTCATGCGCCTGATCTTTGCATTCGGGCTAAGTTTCGAGCTACCCGTCGTCCTCTCCCTGCTGGCCAAGGTGGGCATCGTGACCGCCGAGGGCCTGAAGAAAAAACGCCGCTATGCGATCGTGATTGCATTCATTGCAGCCGCCATCCTGACGCCGCCGGATCCGCTCAGCCAGCTGGCGCTCGCGATCCCTATCATCGTGCTCTACGAGATCTCGATCTACTGCGCGACCCTGATCGGCCGGCAGAAGGATGCCGTGGCCGAAACCGACGCCTAGCGGCGCAAAACTGGACGCGATTCGCGCGTCTTCCCTATAAAAGGGCCACCTTCAGTTCGACGGACGTCGCATGTTCGATCTCAAATGGATTCGTGAAAATCCCGGCGCTCTCGACCGCAGCCTTCAACGGCGCGGCGAAACGGGTGTGTCGGAAAAGGTGCTCGAACTCGATGCCCAGCGCCGGGCCGCGCAGACGCGGCTGCAGGACATGCAGCAACGCCGCAACACCGCCTCCAAGGAAATCGGCGCCGCCATGAAGGACGACCGAGCGGACGAGGCCGAGGGGCTGAAAGCCGAGGTTGCAAGCCTGAAGGACGAGATGGGGGCTGTCGAGGGGGAAGAGAAGGCGGCATCCGACGCCCTCAACAATTTGCTGTCCGGATTGCCGAACATTCTCGACGAAGATGTCCCCGATGGCGCCAACGAAGATGACAATCTGGAAATCCGCACCGTCGGCGAACCGCCGGCCTACGATTTCGACCCGAAGGAGCATTTCGATATCGGCGAAGCGCTCGGCCTGATGGACTTTGAGGTGGCGGCCGAGCTTGCCGGGTCCAGGTTCGTCATTCTCAAGGGCGCATTGGCCCGCATGGAGCGCGCGCTCGCCGACTTCATGCTGGATATCCATACCCAGGAATTCGGCTACACGGAAATCAGCCCGCCGACCCTGGTGCGCGAGGAGGTCCTCTACGGCACCGGCCAGTTGCCCAAATTCGGCGACGATCTATTCCGGACCGCAGATGATCGTTGGCTGATCCCGACCGCCGAAGTGCCGCTGACGAACATGGCTGCCGGCAAGATCCTGGAGGCCACGGAATTGCCCATGCGGGTGACGGCCCACACGGCGTGCTACCGGGCCGAGGCCGGCGCGGCCGGACGGGACACGCGCGGCATGCTCCGCCAGCACCAGTTCTACAAGGTCGAACTGGTCTCGATCGTGCCACCGGAGGAGTCCGAAGACGAGCTGGAACGCATGACCGGATGCGCCGAAGAGGTTTTGAAACGCCTTGGCCTGGCTTACCGCGTGGTCGTGCTGTGCAGCGGCGATACCGGTTTCGGTGCAGCCAAGACCCATGACGTCGAGGTCTGGATGCCGGGGCAGGCAGCCCATCGTGAAATATCCAGCTGCTCGAACACCCGCGCCTTCCAGGCCCGGCGCATGAATGCCCGATACCGGCCGGCCGGTGAGGGGAAGGGGCCGGAATATGTGCACACCCTCAACGGATCGGGGGTGGCCGTGGGCCGCGCGTTGATCGCGATCATCGAGAACTATCAGAACGAGGACGGGTCGATCACGGTGCCCGAGGTCTTACGGCCCTATATGGGCGGGCTAGAGGTGATCCGGTCCGATGCATGAGTTTCCACGCCCGTACGACAAGCTGCGAATCCTGATCTCCAACGATGACGGCGTGCGCGCGCCGGGCATCAAGGTGTTGCAGCGAATCGCACGGGAAATTAGCGACGATGTCTGGGTGTGTGCCCCCCTCAACGAGCAAAGCGGTTCCGGACACTCGCTGACCCTGCGCTATCCGATCTGGCTGCGCCGCCTGTCAACGCGACGCTACGCGGTCGAGGGCACACCGACGGACAGTGTCCTGGTCGGAATTCACCAGGCCCTGAAGGACAAGAAACCCGATCTCGTCCTGTCGGGCGTCAACCGGGGCTCGAACATGGGTGAGTTCATCACCTATTCGGGCACCTGCGCGGCGGCGATGGAGGCGACCATCCTGGGGGTTCCCGCGATCGCGTTCAGCCAACAGACGGATTTTGATCGCAGCTACACCCATTGGTCGACGGCCGAGAAACATGCGCCGGGGATCATCCGGACGCTTCTCCGTGCCGGCTGGCCGGAGCGGACCTTCATCAACGTCAACTTTCCCGACTGCCTGCCCGAAGACGTCAAAGGCGTCGAGGTGACGGAGCAGGGCACGCGGCCGATGGGTGATTCCCTGGTGGAAAGCCGTCACCCGCGCGGCGGCCGGTATTTCTGGGTGGGGTCGCTGCCGACCCATGCGAAAGGGCGCAAGGGAAGCGATCTGGCCGCCGTCGAGGCGGGACGCATTTCCGTGACCCCGATCGATCTCGACTTCACGAACCGCCGGGCCATGAAGCCGCTGGCGAAGGCACTGGGGACCACAGGCCGCAAATGAGCACGCCCGCCCATCGTGCCCGTCTTGTGCTCGGTCTGCGCAGCGCCGGCATCACCGACACCCGCACGCTCGCCGCGATCGAGCGCGTGCCGCGAGAGTTGTTCGTGCCCGATGCCTTCCAGGACCGGGCTTATGAGGATACTGCGCTGCCGATCGGCTACGGCCAGACCCTGAGCCAGCCGTTGGTCGTGGCGACCATGATCCAGGCGCTGGAGCTCGGCGAACGGGACAAATTGCTCGAAGTCGGCACCGGCTCGGGCTATCACGCCGCAATTCAGTCCCATTTATGTCGCCGGGTGTACACGATAGAGCGCCACAAGCCCTTGCTCGCGGAAGCGCATACACGGTTTGGGACGCTTGGATTGACTAATGTGGTGGCCATGACAGGCGACGGAATGAAAGGCTGGCCGGAACAGGCCCCGTTCGACCGGATCAGCGTGACCGCGGCGGGCGATGCACCGCCCCAGGCACTGCTCGACCAGTTGAAGGTCGGCGGCATCATGATGATGCCGGTCGGAGGCCAAAGCCGCGTGCAGCAACTCGTCCGCTATCGTCGGACGGAAGATGCGATCGAACGCGAAGCCATCATGGATGTGCGCTTTGTGCCGTTGCTGCCCGGTGTTGCCGACGCGCCCGAGGCTTGAGCCATGTCCAGTGTCGCGTATCAGGCGAGCCGCAACCGCTCATTGATCTGGGTGATGCTAGCGGCACTCACACTGGCTGCGTGTGGGGGATCCGGTGGCCGCGCGGTTGTCGTCGATCGAAGCTACGAGAATCAAACCCAGACGGCCGCAGTGACGGGCGGGTATGTCGTCCGGCGCGGCGATACGGTCTACGGCGTGGCCCAGAAACACGCGGTCTCGACCCGTGCATTGATCGACTGGAACAAGCTGCATCCACCCTATCTGCTGGTGCCCGGATAAACACTGCGCTTGCCTCAAAGGCGCACCTATACGGTCCAGCGCGGGGATTCCGTCTATGCGATATCCCGCCAATTCAAGGTCGACATGACGACGCTGGTCCGGCTCAACAATATTCCCCAGCCCTATACGATCCATGTGGGGCAATCCCTTCAACTGCCGGCCAATGCCGCGCCGGAAGAACAGGTGGCGAGCAGGCCGCCCGCGACAAGTGAGCCTCGGCACGCCGAGCCTGCGCGCCAGGCAACGGCGTCATCAACCACGGCAAGCCCGATTTCCAAGCCGGCCGCGCCGACCCGGGTGGTGACGGTGCCGCGGCCGCCGGCCCGTGCCGGAAACGGCTTCGTGTGGCCGGTCGAAGGTCGCGTGATTTCCTCGTTCGGGTCCAAGACCGGGGGGCGTCACAATGACGGCATGAACATTGCGGCTCCGCGTGGCGCGCCAGTGCGTGCCGCAGAAAACGGTGTCGTAGCCTACGCGGGCAAGGAGATTCGGGGCTTCGGAAACCTGCTGCTCATCAAGCATGACGGCGGCCTGATCACCGCTTATGCGCACGCGGATTCCCTTCTCGTCAATCGCGGTGACGTGGTCACGCGGGGGCAGGTGATTGCAAAGGTGGGCAAATCCGGAGATGTAGACAGTCCGCAGCTGCACTTCGAGGTGCGCCGCGGTACCAAGGCCGTCAATCCGAGCCAGTTTCTGCCGAGCTAGTCGCGCAGTTCGATAGGCTTACCGAGCCGGCCGGCAACTTCCTGGACGAACTGCCATGCCACACGGCCCGATCGTGAGCCACGCGTGACGGCCCATTCCTTGGCCTCGGCCCGAAGTTGGTCCGGGTCGACCTTCAACTCGAAATGGTCGCAATAGGCCTGGACCATGGCGAAAAACGTGTCCTGGTCGGTGTTGTGGAAGCCGAGCCAAAGGCCGAACCGGTCTGACAGTGAGACCTTTTCCTCGACGGCTTCGGACGGGTTGATCGCGGTCGACCGCTCATTCTCGATCATATCGCGCGGCAGCAGGTGGCGGCGATTGGACGTCGCGTAGAAGACTACATTCTCGGGCCGGCCTTCAATGCCGCCTTCCAACACCGCCTTGAGGGATTTGTAGCTGGTGTCCGAGTTGTCGAAGCTCAGATCGTCGCAGAACAGGATGACCTGACGCCCGCTGTCCCGCAGCAATGTCAGTAACGCGGGCAGGGAGTGAATGTCCTCCCGGTGGATTTCGACGAGAACCAGCCCGTTTTCGGCTTCCGCATTGATCTCGGCATGCGCGGCCTTGACCAGACTCGATTTGCCGGTTCCGCGCGATCCCCACAGAAGAGCGTTGTTGGACGGCAGGCCGTTCGCGAACCTGCGTGTGTTCTCGATAAGGATGTCGGCTTGCTGGTCGATTCCCTGAAGCAGGCCGAGCGGCACACGGTTGACGGACGGCACGGGTTCGAGGTGGCCCTGGTCGGGCCCGTCGGAGTGCCAGACGAACGCATCGGCGACCGAAAGATCGGCCACGGAGGATGATTTCGGTGCAATCCGGTCGAGGGCATCCGCAATGCGTGCGAGGAGCGGACCTAGATCCTGATCGTTCATTGACTGTGGTTCCAACGTTCGGCGCAAAAGCGGGCGGAACCTAAGCCCAGCCACTCGGATGGTCAACGCCGTTCACAAATTCGGCGAATTTCGACCGATCCTCCGTTTTGCCGCAATTTCACTGCATTTTGTCCTTACGGGTTCATTGCAATTCGAAGCGGCGTCGCTATCATCCGGCGACTTCGAGATAAGCGCCCTGGAGGGGACATGTTCATCACACCGGCCTATGCACAGGGGATTGGTGGAGGCGATGCATTCACATCGTTCCTGCCGATCATTCTGATCTTTGTCGTTTTCTATTTCCTGCTCATTCGTCCTCAGCAGCGCAAGATGAAGCAGCACCGTGAAATGCTGAGCCAGGTGAAGCGCGGCGACCGGGTCCTGACCGGCGGCGGGATCCTCGGCACCGTGACCCGGGTCAAGGAAGAAACCGACGAGGTGACCGTGGAAATCGCCGACGGCATCAAGGTGGATGTCCTGCGCGGCACGATTTCGGATGTCATCCGCGACACAAGCACACCGGCCCCGAGTAGCGGTGGCGGCGGTGGCAAGGACGGCCCCACGGTTGTCGGTCCTGCTGCGAATGACGGTGGCCGCGGCGGTGGTTTGCTGGGCGGCCTTTTCGGCGGCCGCAAGTAGCAAGACCGCGAAGGGCGCACCAGGATGGTCAACTATCCCCGCTGGGCGATTGTGACCACGGTCGTGGTCGCACTTCTGGGCGTGATCTACGCTCTGCCAAACTTCATCGGAGGTTCCGAAGAACCCGTTGACGGGGAGGTTGCGAGCCAGCCATCCGCAGTCCTGCCCGGCAAGACGATGAACCTGGGGCTCGATCTCCAGGGTGGCTCGTCACTCCTGCTCGAAGTTGGCGTCGATGAGGCGGTCCGCGAAACATTGGAATCGGTTGAATCCACCATTCGCCGCGAACTGCGCCGGCGCGGCGATCGCATAGGCTATTCAGGACTGCGGGTCGAGGGCAAGGGGGTCTACTTCACCCTGCGCAATGTCGCGGATTCGGATGACGCCCAGGATCGAGTTCGCAATATCGAGGACGGTTTCGAACTCGAAGTGAACAATGACGTGAACTTCCGCCTCGAAATGACTGAGGAGGCCGAACGCATTCGCCGTCAGAGCGCGGTGGAGCAGTCGATTGAAATTGTTCGCCGGCGGGTCGACGAAACCGGTGTTGCCGAGCCCCTGATCCAGCAACAGGGCGACGACCGAATTCTGGTTCAGCTGCCGGGCATCAAGGACCCGGAGCGCATCAAGCGCCTGCTCGGCCAGACCGCGAAGCTGAATTTCCACATGCTTGATGAGACGGTTTCCATCCAGGAAGCCGAGAACGGCAACCTTCCGCCGGGCTCCATTCTGCTCTACAGCCCCGAAGATGACGGCCGAATTCCCTATGTTGTACGCCGGGCCGTCGAGGTAGCGGGCGACCGACTGGTCGACGCCCAGCCAACCTTCCAGGACGGCCAGCCCATTGTTTCGTTCCGTTTCGATACTGCGGGCGGACGCCGCTTCGGTGAACTGACGTCCGACAATGTCGGGCGCCGACTGGCAATCGTGCTCGACCGTGAGGTTGTAAGTGCGCCACGTATCCAGTCCGCCATCGTCGGCGGCAGCGGCATCATCACGGGACGGTTCACCGTACAGGAGGTCAATGACCTCTCGCTGGTTCTGCGCGCCGGCGCCCTGCCGGCCCCGTTGACCGTCCTCGAAGAACGGACCGTGGGTCCGGGCCTAGGTGCAGATTCGATCGAAGCTGGCAAGACGGCGAGCATGATCGGCCTGGCCGCGGTTATCGTGTTCATCTCCATCAGTTACGGCCTGTTTGGCCTCATGGCGGCGGTGGCCCTGTTGTTCAACCTGTCGCTCATTGTCGCGCTGCTATCGGTCCTGCAGGCGACGCTGACGCTGCCGGGCATCGCCGGCATAGTCCTGACCATCGGCATGGCGGTGGATGCGAATGTGCTGATCCTCGAACGGATCAGGGAAGAGGTGCGCAACGGGCGAACGCCGATCTCGGCGGTCGATGCCGGTTACCGGCGCGCACTGACCACGATTATCGATTCGAATTTGACGACCCTGATCGCCGCCGTGTTGCTGTTCCAATTCGGCACCGGCCCGATTAAGGGTTTCGCGGTGACCCTGTCGATCGGGATCCTGACATCCATGTTCACGGCCCTGATGCTGACCCGTCTTTTCGTTGTCGTCTGGTTGCGCCGCCGCCGGCCGCAAACCCTGCCGATCTAGGGGGGCTGCCGTGCGCTTGAACATCGTTCCGGAGAACACCAACGTCAATTTCGTGGGCATGCGGAAGTTTGCCTATCCTCTGTCGATTGCCCTGATCATCTTTGCGGTCGGCAGTTTCCTGGTTCAGGGACTGAATTTCGGTATCGATTTTCGCGGCGGCATCCTGATCGAGATCAAGACCGAGGGGCCGGCCGATGTGGCGCAGCTGCGGAGCACCGTGGGCGGCCTCAACCTGGGCGAGGTCCAGGTTCAGGAGTTTGGGGCCCCCGACGACGTGCTGATCCGTGTGCAGCAACAGGACGGCGCGGAGAAGGAACAACTGGCCGCGATCGAGACCATCAAGGCGGCACTGGGCGACATTGTCACGGAGTATCGGCGGACCGAGTTTGTCGGCCCGACCGTTGGCGCGGAACTGATTCAATCGGCGATCTGGGCCGTCGTACTCGCGATAGGCGCGATCCTGATCTACATCTGGTTCCGCTTCGAATGGCAGTTCGGTGTCGGTGCGGTCATCGCGCTGACCCATGATGTCCTCACCACGATCGGTCTCTTCGCCATCACCCAGCTCGAATTCAACCTGGCGACCGTGGCGGCCATCCTCACGATCGCCGGTTATTCCATCAACGACACCGTGGTAATTTACGATCGGGTGCGCGAGGAGTTGCGACGCTACAAGAAGCTGGACATGCCCTCGCTGCTGAACCTGGCCGCGAACCGCACCCTGTCGCGAACCTTCATGACCAGTGTCACGACGTTGATCGCACTGATCGCCCTGGCCATCTTCGGCGGCACGATTATCCGCGACTTCTCGCTGGCGATGATCTGGGGCGTGATTATCGGCACCTATTCATCGATCTTTGTCGCTGTACCCATCCTGCTGGCACTCAAGCTCAGCCGCGAAAACCTGTCGGCTGGCCTGGAAGAGGGGTCCGAAGACGAGGGTGACGACACTACACCTGCGGACGAGAAGGGGTGAACGACACGCCCGGCGATCCCGCCGCCAGCTATCAGGTGGTCGAGCGCTACGGCACGGGACGGTTCCAGATTTCCGGGCAGAGTTTCGAGAGTTCGGTTCTGGTGTTTCCCGAGCGGGTGCAGACCTGGCCCATCATGACATTTGCCGAGCTAGACGAAGCCGCATTCGCGCCGGTCCTAGAGGCTGCCGACGAAATTGAGCTTCTGCTAATTGGTTGCGGCCCCCGCATGGAACTGGTCTCCCAGGCGATGCGGGCACCGCTGCGCGCAGCCGGTATCGTGATCGAGCCCATGGATACCGGGGCCGCAGCCCGGACCTTCAATCTGTTGTTGTCCGAAGACCGACGCGTGGCGGCCGGGCTGATTGCACTTCCTTAATCGTTAGGGCGCTCACGAACGAAAACGGGGCCCCGAAGGGCCCCGTAAACATTTTGCTGTCCGGTGGATCAGAACGGAGGGTTCTGGGCCGCAATCATGCCGTAGAGCATGGGAATGGAAAGCAAGGTGTTGGTGCGCGAGAACAGCATCGCGGTGCGCGCAGATTTCGGCTTGCGGTCCGCATCGGCTTCTACGATGCCCAGTGCGATCTTCTGGTTTGGCCAGATCACGAACCAGACATTGAAGGCCATGATGAGGCCGAACCACATGGCAATGCCGAGCATGGCGCTGACGAAACTGCCATCCGACAGACCGATCGACAGTGCGCTGCCGAGCTGGCCCTGCATCCAGGCCAGGATAAGGCCGAACAGGACCGTCGAGGCCGCACCCCAGCGGAACCAGAACAGGACGGCCGGGGCAATGTGCTTGCCGATCGCCGGTTTCATTTCGTCGGGAATTTTCGGCATGGTCGGCACCTGCACGAAGTTCAGGTACCAGAGTAGACCAATCCACATGACGCCGCTGATGACATGCAATGTACGGACCAGGTGCAAAAGGAAAGGATCGAATTCCATGATGTTTTTCTCCCTCCGCCGCTTAGTTGCCGATGCCTTGCGCGACAATCACCATGATGACGGTCAGCACGACCCCCAGCACGACAGTCGTCGGCAGTGATTCCAATGGGTTTTTCATAGTATCCCCCTCTGCAAGAACCCGAATCGGACTATAGCAAATTCACCGCGTTGATCCTACGTGGACACGGAACGCCCGATGAGCGTGGGCAAAGGCACCGATGAACCTGACCGAAAGCGAGCGTTATTGCTTTGCGCAAGTTCGGCGTCACGATCATGACCGTTACCTGACGGCCCTGTTCCTGGCGTCAGAAAGCCGTGCCGATGCCCTGGCACTGTACGCCTTCAACCAGGAGGTGGCACGAAGTCGCGAGATCGTCAGCGAACCCTTGCTGGGCCAGATCCGGTTGCAATGGTGGCGCGAGACGATCGAGGGCATCTATGCGAACACGCCGCGCGAACATCCGGTGGTCGAGGCGCTCGGTGTCGCGATCGCGCGTCACGATCTGCCCCATGCGGCATTCGACAGCTTGATCGACGCGCGCGAGGCCGACCTTGAAGACGGCCCGCGGGAAAGCCTGCACGCGCTGGAAGTCTACGCCCGGGACACGTCGGGCGAATTGGCCGCACTCGTAATGCAAACCCTCGAGCCGGGAAATTCGCTCGCCAGTGACACGGCCCGGCGCGTGGGCACCGCCTGGGCGCTGGTCGGGCTGGCACGCTCCGTCGTATTTCACGCCCAGTCCCAGCGGCTCTATATCCCCGAGGCGTTGCTCAGCGAGTACGAGATCGAACGACGGCGACTGTTCGATCTCAAGCCTTCGTCGGGGCTGAACCGCGCGATCAAACGCATGATCGATCTTGCGGCCAGTCACCTGGATAACGCCCGTTCGGTTTCGGGAGAGATGTCGCGTGCGGCGCGCCGTGGCCTGCTGTTGGCGAGCCTTGCGGACCGGCACATCGCCGCCATTCGCAAGGTGGGGTACGATCCGTTTGCAATCCCGGCGGGTGACGTGGCGCCGGTGTTACGGCTGGCCTGGACCGCGTGGCGAGGGCGCTACTGACCGTCCGGCAGACTAGTCGGTCGAAGGCCCCTTGAATTCGACGATATTGCCTTCGGGATCACGGATGTAGACGCTTGGGCCCGTCCCGTCGGCACCGTAGCGCGGGCCTTCCTCGACGATTTCAAGCCCGTTTTCCACGATCCAGGCGTGCAGTGCGTCTTCGTCGAACGTCTCGATACGGATGGCGAAATGGTCGATGTTGCGGCCTTCCGCGCCGGGGGCGGCGCCTCCGCGCTGACCGAGGACGCCGTCCACGGCAATCAGGTCGATCAACTGGTCTCCGGCCCGCAGGTGATACAAGTCGAATTTCTTGTTATGGCGAACGAGCGTGCATCCGACCAGGTCACTGTAGAAATGCACCATTGCCTCGGCATCGGCACATCGGATGACCAGATGGTCGAGGCCGATCATGTTAATCGGGGCTTTCGTCGCCATAGTTCGCTCCCGTTCCGTTGTCAGTTGTAGGCCGGGTCCGGCGGCCCCTTGAGCGTGAAGAGCGTATCTCCGTTCATTCGCTTCTCCTCCGGGCCCGGAGCCGGATCACCGCAGCCGGGCCGCCATGGCGTTCGCTGGCCGGCAGTTCCGTCTTCAGGGCCTCGATCTTCTCGAACTCGAGAAGACCCTCGAAATCGTGCCGCAGCCGGTCTTCGGTGCACATCATGTCCCTGACCGGCGGTCCGCCCTTGCCATAATTCAGATGATCGGGCGTAAAGCCCTCCAGAAGCAAGAGCCCGCCGGGCTTGAGGGTTCGCGCGATGGCCCGGTGCACATCCGTGCGATCACCGGGATCGACATGCAGGAAGGCCAGGACGACTAGATCGTATCTTGCTTGCGGCGCGGCCCAGTCGCGCAAATCGGCGACCACAGTGTCGATCTCGACGCCACGCGCATCGGCGAGTTTCTTCGCCTTTGTGACACCCACCGGTGACGCATCGATCGTGGTCACGTTCAGGCCGTGTTCGGCCAGCCAGACGCCGTTCCGGCCTTCGCCGTCGCCCGGCACCAGAGCCGTCATGTCCGGCCTCAGGAGATCGGCATTTGCCGCCATCCAGACATTGGGCTCGTGGCCGAACACATAATCATCGCCGTCATAGCGCTGGTCCCAGAACTCACCGGGCTGGCTGCGCGGCGATTTCATCACTCTACTCGGCCGCCATGGGCGTGTCGCTGTTCCACACCGCGATGTCCGACAGGGCGCGCCGGGACATCAGGCGGCGGCGCTCCTTCTTGCGTTCCTTCCGCTTGACGTCCGCCAGCGCACCGTCATCGAGCGGCGGGAACAGCCCGAAATTGACATTCATGGGCTGGAAGGTCTCATCGTCGGCACCGCCCGTGACATGGGACAGCAGGGCACCGTGAGCGGTCGTCACGGGGGGCAACACCAACTCTTCATTGAACCGCTCGGCCGCGGCGAACCGGCCGGCCAACAGGCCCATGGCGGCGCTTTCCACATATCCCTCGACCCCCGTGACCTGGCCGGCGAAGCGCAGGCGTGGCAGGGCCTTCAGGCGCAGGCTCGGATCAAGCAGGCGCGGTGAATTCATGAACGTGTTGCGATGAATGCCGCCGAGGCGTACGAACTGGGCGTTCTCTAGACCCGGGATCATGCGAAACACGGTTTCCTGGGCGCCATAGCGCAGCTTGGTCTGGAAGCCGACCATGTTGAACAGAGTGCCGAGCGCGTTGTCCTGGCGCAGCTGCACGACCGCGTGGGCCCGAGTGCCGGTGTGCGGGTCGGTCAGGCCGACAGGTTTCATGGGGCCGAAGCGCAACGTGTCACGGCCCCGGCTGGCCATCACCTCGATCGGCAGGCAACCTTCGAAATAGGGCGTGTCCTTTTCCCAGTCGTGAAAGTCGACCTTGTCACCTGCAATCAGGGCATCGATGAAGGCGTTGAAACCGTCTTCGTCGAGCGGGCAGTTGATGTAGTCCTTGCCGGTCCCGCCGGGACCGGGCTTGTCGTAACGCGACTGGAACCAGGCGACCGACATATCGATGCTGTCGCGGTGGACGATCGGTGCGATCGCATCGAAAAACGCCAGGTTTTCCTCGCCCGTCAAATCTATGATCGCCTGACTCAGCGCCGGCGAGGTGAGGGGGCCCGTGGCGACGATGACATTGTCCCAATCCCCCGGTGGCAGCCCCGCCACTTCGCCGCGCTCAATTTCGATCAGTGGGTGACCGGCCAGATTCTCGCTGACCTGGGCGGCGAACCCGTCGCGATCTACCGCCAGCGCGCTGCCCGCTGGCACTCGGTTGGCATCCGCGGCGGCCATGATCAAGGAGCCCAGCAACCGCATCTCGGCATGCAGAATGCCGACGGCATTGCCCTCTGCATCGTCCGAGCGGAAGGAGTTCGAGCACACGAGTTCCGCCAACCGGTCGGTCTGGTGTGCGTCGGTCGCACGGTCCGGGCGCATCTCGTGGAGCAAAACGGGGACCCCGGCGCGCGCAAGCTGCCAGGCGGCTTCGCTGCCGGCGAGGCCGCCGCCGACCACGTGAACGGGGCTGAGTTTCGAACGTTCCATGCCCCACGACATAGCGATCCCCGGTGTTGAAGGCAAACCTGCACGGCTTCGTGATTTGACGCCGATGCGCACCCGCGACAGTTTCGAGCGGGCCGCGCGCAACGGCTTCAACATCATGATGAACCAGTATCCGATCTCGCCGGAAGACGCCCGCGAGCGGTTACAGTGGTATCTCGATACCTTGGCGGCCGAGGACCATCCGGAGGGCGGACACGAGGCGATGATGTTGGTGTTCCTGCATATCGCGGACAGCGAGGAGCAGGCGGTCGATGAAGCGCGCCGGGCGGTCTAGGAACACGCCAACCTGTTCCGCCTGCTGTTTTCTGGCGATCAGTGGAACGAGGATTATGTCGGCGACGAGAGTGTTTTCGAATTTCTCCCGCCCGACGGCGATATCGCGAAGATGTTCGGCGAACGCACTTGCATCGGCACCGCCGAGCAGGTCGTTGAGCGCATTTGGCGCTATCGCGACTGGGGCTTTACCGAAATGAGCTTCATCGTGCGCACGGGCGAACCCAGCCACGACATGGCATTGAACACCATGCAGCGCTTCAACGACGAGGTTCTGCCGGCATTCCGGTAGATCGGGGCTGGCGACCTACATCCCCTCGACGAAGATCACCCGGTCGTTTGCCGCGTTCAGCCGTAGGGGAAGGACGCCGGCTACCATCTTGTAGGGCGCGAGTTGCGAGCGGAAAAAACGGTCCCCAGACGATCCGCCGGCACCGTCTGGAGAGCCCAGAGCAACATCCCCTGATTGTACTGATTGTACCTCCCGATACTCTGCTCGGCCGACGAAAACAGACCGCGAGCACACCCAGGAGCGGCAACAGGAAGATGGGGCGCCGGAGACGGCCAAGAATCCCGCCCCACATTGTGACTAAAGTCCCGGCACCAGCACCAGGCTGTCGTCGGCCGCGACCTGCCGCAGCGGAATGATCTCCTGATACTCTGGTGAGTCGTACCAGCTGCGCGCGGCCTTTTCGTCGGCAAACTCGAGGATCACCATGCGCTTCGGGCACCAGTCGCCTTCCAGGGACGCCGGCGAATTGTTGGCGATCGGCTTGCCGCCATGGGCTTTCAGGATGGCGCCGACACGCTCGGCATAGGCCTTGAAGGCCTCGGGGTCATGAACGTTAGCGTCAACGACGATGTATGCGGACATGGTGCTCTCCGGGTTTGACGTGATTGTTGGGTTCAAGCTTAGACGCCGGATCATAATCCGACAAACGCCACGCAGACCGACAGTTGTGCCCGAATGTTAAGCCCGCTTCTTGGTCTTCTTCGCAAGCGCCGGTAGGTAGGGCGCCAGGAAACTTCCCGTGAAGCTGCATTTCTCGGCACAGATATCCTCCGGCGTACCAACTGCGACGATCTCACCACCCTTGTCGCCGCCTTCTGGGCCCAGATCGATGATCCAGTCCGCGGTCTTGATGACCTCCAGGTTGTGCTCGATGACCACCACCGTGTTGCCCTGCTCGACGAGGGCGTGCAGCACTTCGAGCAGCTTGCGCACATCGTGATAGTGCAGGCCCGTGGTCGGCTCGTCGAGGATGTAGAGCGTCTTGCCCGTCGCCCGGCGCGACAACTCCTTGGCAAGCTTGACCCGCTGGGCCTCGCCGCCGGACAGGGTCGTGGCGGCCTGACCCACATGGATGTAGCTCAGGCCCACCCGCTCCAGGGTCTCCAGCTTGTCGCGGATCGACGGCACCGCCTTGAAGAACTCGCGGCCTTCCTCGACGGTCATGTCGAGTACATCGGCGATCGACTTGTCCCGATACAGGATCTCAAGGGTCTCGCGGTTGTACCGTTTGCCGTGACAGACATCGCACTCGACATAGACGTCGGGCAGGAAGTGCATCTCGATCTTGATGACGCCGTCGCCCTGGCACGCTTCGCAGCGACCGCCCTTGACGTTGAAGGAGAAGCGGCCGGGCTTGTACCCGCGCGCCTTGGATTCCGGCAGGCCGGTGAACCAGTCGCGGATCGGCGTGAAGGCACCGGTGTAGGTCGCAGGATTGGAGCGCGGCGTGCGCCCGATGGGCGACTGGTCGATGTCGATCACCTTGTCGAGATGGTCGAGGCCCTCGATGGCGATATGGACGCCGGGGCCGGCGCGCGAGCCATAGATATGGCGCGCGGCGGCCTTGTAGAGTGTGTCGATGACCAGGGTCGACTTGCCGGAACCGGACACGCCGGTGATGCAGGTAAACGTGCCCAGCGGGATTTCCGCCGTCACGTCCTGGAGATTGTTCGAGGTGGCCCCGACGACGCGCAGGAACTGGCCGTCCTTGCCCGGGCGGCGTTCGACGGGAACGGGGATCTGTTCGATGCCGGTCAGGTATTTGGCCGTCAGGCTCTTGTTGACCTGCTGCATCACCTTCTTCGGCGTGCCGTGGGCCACGACCTGGCCGCCATGGACACCGGCACCGGGGCCCATATCGACTAGATAGTCGGCGGTCCGGATCGCATCCTCGTCATGTTCGACCACGACCACGGTGTTGCCCAGGTCGCGCAGGCGCTTGAGGGTCTCGAGCAGGCGCGCATTGTCGCGCTGGTGCAGGCCGATCGAGGGTTCGTCAAGGACGTAGAGCACCCCGGTCAGGCCGGAGCCGATCTGGGAGGCCAGCCGGATGCGCTGGCTCTCGCCGCCAGATAGGGTGCCCGCCTTGCGGTCGAGGGTGAGGTACTCAAGCCCGACATCGTTGAGGAAGCCGAGGCGCTCGTTGATCTCGCGCAGGATGCGGTCGGCGATCTCCTGCTGCTTGGCCGTCAGATGGTTCGACAGATCGGCGAACCACGCGCCCGCCGTCGCGATCGACATCTCGGTCGTCTGGCTGATGTGCTTACCGTTGATCTTCACCGCCAGCGCCTCGGGCTTGAGCCGGGCGCCGGCACAGGTCTCGCATTGGGAGGTGATCTGGTACTTGCCGATCTCCTCGCGCACCCAGCTGCTCTCGGTCTCCCGGTAGCGGCGCTCCAGGTTCATCACTACGCCCTCGAACGGCTTGGTCGTCTCGTAGGTGCGCAAGCCGTCGTCGTACTTCATCTTGATGCTCGTTTTGTCCGAGCCGAAGAGCACGCATTTCTGAACCTTGTCGGGCAGCTCAGACCACGCGTCCGCCGTCGAGACCTTGAAGTGGCGCGCGATCGCATCCAGCGTCTGGACGTAGTAGGGGCTCGAGGAGTTGGACCAGGGGGCCACGGCACCGTCGCGCAGGCTCTTGGTCTTGTCCGGGATCACCAGGTCGGGATCGACCACGACCTTGGTGCCCAGCCCATCACAGGCCGGACAGGCGCCGAACGGGTTGTTGAACGAGAACAGCCGCGGCTCGATTTCCTCGATGGTGAAACCCGATACGGGGCAGGCGAACTTGGCCGAGAAGATGGTCTGCTCTCCGCTGTCGGCGTTTTCCGCGAAAGCGAGGCCGTCGGCCAGCTCCAACGCGGTCTCGATAGAATCCGCCAGCCGGGTCTCCATGCCGTCGCGCACCACGATCCGGTCCACCACCACGGAGATGTCATGCTTGTAGTTTTTGTCGAGCGCCGGTGCATCGGCGATCTCGTAACTCTCGCCGTCGATCTTCACGCGCTGGAAGCCGCGCTTCTGCAGATCGGCCAGTTCCTTGCGGTACTCGCCCTTACGCCCGCGCACGATGGGCGCCAGCAGGTACAGGCGCGTGCCTTCATCCATCTCAAGCGTGCGATCCACCATCTGGGAGACCGATTGCGCCTCGATGGGTAGCCCGGTCTTGGGCGAGTAGGGGATGCCGACCCGGGCATAGAGCAGGCGCAGATAATCGTAGATCTCCGTCACCGTGCCGACGGTCGAACGCGGATTGCGGCTGGTCGTCTTCTGCTCGATGGAAATCGCCGGCGACAGGCCCTCGATCGAGTCCACGTCGGGCTTCTGCATCAGCTCCAGGAACTGGCGGGCATAGGCCGACAGGCTTTCCACATAACGGCGCTGGCCCTCTGCGTAGATGGTGTCGAAGGCGAGAGAGGATTTGCCCGAACCGGACAGGCCTGTGATCACCACCAGGGAGTCGCGGGGCAGCGACACATCGATGTCGCGCAGATTGTGCTCGCGGGCGCCTCGGACGACGATTTTCTTTTGCATCAGTGCCTTGCGGGCAAGGGTGGAAGGCGGTTTTGGTTCGCCCCGGGGTCGGATCCACGACCGTTTGCGAATATGGCGGCAAGACCGTCAAAAGGCCAGTGGACAGCTACCGGTTGAAATGAGAACAAACCATGAATATCATGGGGATAACTCGGCGTCTAGGCGCTTGTGGGGCAACAGGCTGCATGCCAGTGTGAGCTTGGTTTTCCGCCTCGAGTCCCACCGTATGTCTCCGGGTGCATGAAGATCGGATTCGAAGCGAAGGAACATCCCTATGTCAGGCAGTGTCAACAAGGTCATGCTCGTCGGAAATCTGGGCCGCGACCCGGAAATCCGCTCCATGCAGTCGGGCGACAAGGTGTGCAACCTGTCGGTCGCCACGTCGGAACGCTGGAAAGACCGCAACAGCGGCGAAATGCAGGAGAAAACCGAATGGCACCGGGTGGTGATCTTTGACCAGAAACTGGTTGATGTCGCCGAACGCTACCTGCAAAAGGGCGCCAAGGTGTTCCTGGAGGGCCAACTCCAGACCCGAAAATGGACCGATCAGTCCGGACAGGACAAGTACACCACCGAGGTGGTCCTACAGCGTTTTCGCGGGGAAATGGTCATGCTCGACAGCCGTGGCGGCGGCCAGGGACAAGGCGGTGGATACGATTCCCAGTCCGACTATGGCGGCGGTCAGCCGGCGATGGCAGCGGCCGGCGGAGGCGGCATGGGCGGCGGCGACGATCTGGACGACGAAATCCCGTTCTAAAACGCCCGAATCCGGCGCAAATCGACTCTTTTTTACAACCCCGCCATTCCTTGCCCGAATCCCCGGATTCGGGTAGGTTTTGACGATGAAAAAGCACCGGATTCGGCTCCCTCGATTTTGCTTTAAGAACGCACTGTACAGCGTTGGTAATCCACAATGAGTGATCAATCGGCAGAGCTTCAGCCGGACGGAGTAGACATCGCCCCGGTGACTATCGAGGAGGAGATGCGCTCCTCCTATCTCGATTACGCCATGAGCGTCATCGTGGCCCGTGCGCTGCCCGATGTGCGCGACGGCCTGAAACCGGTGCATCGGCGCATCTTGTACTCCATGAAAGAGTCCGGTTTTGAGTACAACCGGCCCTATCGGAAGTCGGCCCGAATCGTCGGCGACGTCATGGGTAAATATCACCCCCACGGCGACTCCGCGATCTACGATGCCATGGTGCGCATGGCCCAGGATTTCTCCATGCGCCTGGAATTGATCGACGGCCAGGGCAATTTCGGCTCGATGGACGGCGACCGGGCCGCAGCCATGCGCTACACCGAAGCGCGCCTGTCCAAGGCGGCACACGCGCTGATCGAGGATATCGACCGGGAAACGGTCGATTTTCAGCCGAACTACGACGAATCCATCAACGAACCGTTGGTCCTGCCGGCCCAGTACCCGAATCTGCTGGTCAACGGCGCCGGCGGCATTGCCGTGGGCATGGCGACCAACATCCCGCCGCACAATCTGGGCGAGGTGATCGACGCCTGTTGTCTGTATATCGACAACCCTGAGGTCTCGGTCGACGAGATCCTGGAGGTCATGAAGGGGCCGGATTTCCCGACCGGCGGCACCATTCTGGGCACCAGCGGCATCCGCGCAGCCTTCCACACCGGGCGCGGTTCGGTCGTGATCCGCGCCAAGACCGCGTTTGAGGAGGTCCGCGCCGGGCGCAACGCCATCATCGTCAGCGAAGTCCCGTATCAGGTTAACAAGTCGCGGATGATCGAGCGGATCGCCGAGGTCGCCCAGGAAAAGATCATCGAGGGCATCTCCGACCTGCGCGACGAGAGCGACCGTCACGGCGTGCGCGTGGTCATCGAACTCAAGCGCGACGCCGAGCCCGAGGTCGTCCTGAACCAGCTGTTCCGCTACACGCCGCTGCAGACCTCCTTCGGGGTCAACATGCTGGCGCTCAACGGCGGCCGGCCGGAATTGCTCAACGTCAAGGACATCATCTCGGCGTTCGTGGCCTTCCGCGAGGAGGTCATCACCCGGCGCACGATCTATGAACTGGGCCGCGCGCGCGACCGGGCCCACACGCTGGTCGGCCTCGCCATCGCGGTCGCCAACCTGGACCCCGTGATCGAGCTGATCCGGGCCGCTAAGGATTCCAGCGAGGCGCGCGAGCAGCTCTGCGGCAAGATGTGGCCAGCCAAGGACGTGGCCCCGATGATTGCGCTGATCGACGAGCCGGGACGCGCGGTCGACGAGAAGGGCAATTACCAGCTCTCCGAGGAGCAGGCCAAGGCCATCCTGGAGCTGCGCCTGCATCGCCTGACCGGTCTGGAGCGCGACAAGATCGCGAAAGACCTGGAGGAACTGGTCGAGAAGATCCGCGGGTACCTGGAAATCCTCGACAGCCGCGAGAAGCTCTACGCGCTGCTGCGCGACGAACTTCTGGCCATGCGTGACGAGTTTGCCGACCCGCGGCGCACCGAGATCGTCGAGGGTGAATTCGAGCAGGATATCGAGGATTTGATCCAGCGCGAAGATATGGTCGTCACGGTCACCCACAACGGCTACATCCAACGCGTTCCGCTTTCCACCTACCGGGCGCAACGGCGCGGCGGCAAGGGACGGGCAGGCATGCGCGCGCGCGACGAGGACTTCGTCAGCTCGGTCTTCGTGCTCAACACTCACACTCCGGTTCTGTTCTTCTCCTCGCGCGGCATGGTCTACAAGCAAAAGGTCTACAAGCTGCCCGTGGGCACGCCACAGGGACGCGGCAAGGCGCTGGTAAACGTGCTGCCGCTGGAAGAAAACGAGACCATCACGACCCTGATGCCCCTGCCGGAAGACGAGTCCGAGGCCGAGGATCTGTTCGTGATGTTCGCGACCGAGTCCGGCAACGTTCGCCGCAACCGGCTGTCCGACTTCGTGCAGGTCAAGGCGAACGGCAAGATCGCCATGAAGCTGGACGAGGGCGACCAACTCATCGGCGTGCAACCGTGCGAGGACACCGACCATGTATTGCTCGCCACCGCGAAGGCCAAGTCGATACGTTTCGAGGCGACCGACGTACGTGTCTTTGCCGGGCGCAACTCGACCGGCGTGCGCGGCATTCGCCTGGGCAAGGACGACAGCGTGATTTCCATGTCGATCCTGAGCCACGCCGAATTCTCGATCGCCGAGCGCGAGGCCTATCTCAAACGCAGCCGTGCGGAACGCGCTGACCCGGACGATGCGAACGGCAATGGCGGCAACGGCGCTGCGGAGGTCGATCCCGACAGCGATGACATCGAATTGTCCGTTGGGCGCTATGCGGAACTTGCCGAACAGGAACAGTTCATCCTATCTGTGACGTCGAACGGTTTCGGCAAGCGCACGTCGGCCTACGAATACCGGATCACAAATCGCGGCGGGCAGGGGGTCGTCAACATCACGTTGGCCGACGCCGACAAGGATGCGGTGGTTGCATCCTTCCCCGTGGAAGACGAAACCGAACTGGTGATGGTGACCGATGGCGGGCAACTGATCCGCACCGGCGTCACCGACGTTCGTATCGCGGGACGCTCGACACGCGGCGTCACCCTGTTCCGTGTGGCCGATGATGAACGGCTTGTGACCGTCGCCCATTTGCGCGACGATGACACGGACGACGAGGACATCGACGAAGCTCCGGAAACAGAGGACAGCGCAGAACAAGACGCCGACAACGGCGCGGACGAAGGGGATGAAACGCCGGACAATGCTGAGGACACGGGCGAAACGGCGACCGAGGACGAAGATGGCGAAAACTGAACGGGTCGGTGTTTATCCCGGCACTTTCGACCCGACCACCAACGGACATATGGACATCATTCGGCGCGGCGCGCGCGTCCTCGACCGGCTGGTCATCGGCGTCGCGGTGAATGCGGGCAAGGGCCCGCTGTTTTCCCTCGACGAACGGGTGGAAATGGTGCGCGACGAGGTCGCGGCCCTGGACGACCCGAACATCGGCGCGATCGAGGTCAAATCCTTCGATTCGCTGCTGGTGCACTTTGCCGAGGCGGAGAAGGCCGGCTGCATCCTGCGCGGACTGCGCGCGGTGACGGATTTCGACTACGAGTTCCAGATGGCCGGCATGAATGCCCGCCTCAATCCTGACATAGAAATCTTGTTCCTGATGGCCTCCGAGAATCATCAGTTCATAGCCTCGCGCCTGGTCAAGGAGATTGCGGCGCTGGGCGGCGACATATCGAGTTTCGTCTCGGAAGCGGTTGCCCAGCGCGTCAACGAACGGCTTGGGCGGCCGGATCTCCAGGCTGTCAACGAGTAGAACCGAACCATGAAACGAAGATTTCTTCTCGCCGCGCTCGCTGCGGCAATCGGTATATTCACAATCGACGGTTTCGTGTCCCAGACAGGTTCCGTCCAGGCCCAAAACCGCACACAGGAGCGCGACTTGGAAAACACCCTCTATCTGGACCTCGAAGGGGGTCGCGTGACCATAGAACTGCGCCCCGACCTGGCCCCCAACCATGTCGCACGCATCAAGGAACTGACCCGTGAAGGCTTCTACGACGGCATCGTTTTTCATCGCGTGATTGATGGTTTCATGGCCCAGACCGGCGATCCCACCGGAACCGGCCGGGGCAGCTCGGACAAGCCCGACCTGGACGCGGAATTCTCGGACGCCAACCACGGCCGCGGTGCCGTTTCCATGGCCCGCGCCCAGAGCCCAAACAGCGCCAACAGCCAGTTCTTCATCGTCTTCGACGACGCCTCATTCCTCGACGGCCAGTACACCGTCTGGGGACAGGTGACCGACGGGATGGAGCTGGTCGACAAGATCAAGCGCGGCGAGGGCTCGAGCGGTGCCGTCACTAACCCTGACAAGATCATCAAGATGCAGGTCGCAGCTGACGACCAATAGGCGCGAATTGTTCCTGGTCGAAGCCAGGCGAGCTCACCACCATTTACGCCTGGCGACCGGGACAGGGGAGATGTGATGAGCGCTTCGGATGATACAGACCGAGATCGGCGAGTGGATTCCATCCAGGCCGGACAATACGCCTTTCCCTACCACTATATCCCGTCCCATGACCGGTTCCCGATGTTTAGCCGGACCTGGGGTTTCGCGGCGTCCTATATCGCCGCAGTCCAGATCGCGGTCGACTGGTTGGCCGGTTTCGACGAGCCGCAATCGGGCGAAACTCGGCGCCATATGGATTACGGGTGCGGTGACGGCGGGTTTGTATACGCCCTGACGAAGGAGGCCCGGCTCGGCCATATCGCGTTCCACGGCATCGACATCGACGAGCGGGCCATCCGGTGGGCGAATATTTTCGCCGACGGCAAGGTGGCGTTCACCTGCGGCGATTTACAGGACCTGGGGCCCGAGACCTTCGACAGCGGCACCTTGATCGAGGTCATCGAACATGTGCCCCCGTCGGAGGTACCCGAGTTTGTCGCCGGAATCGCGCGATCGCTGAAGCCGGGGGCGCCTCTGTTCGTCACGGTTCCGAGCACCGAAAAACCGCTCGAGGACAAGCACTACCGGCATTTCGACTTCGAGTCTCTAACCCGCTGCTTCGATGCCGAGTTCCGGATGACAGGGATCTTCGGATTCGAGAAAAGGTCGTTCGTGCCGCGCAAACTGCAGAAATTCCTAATGAAGAAAAACTACTTTATCGAAACTACGGCGACGTCCCGGTTCCTAGTGCGAAAGATGGGAGAACGGCATACTGAGGTGAAGGGCTGCGGCAGGATTGGCATGTTCCTTCAACGGAAGTAGGGCCCCTGTGAAATTGGTTCGAAATCCGGCCAAAGAAACCGGCCGTCATCCGGCCGGAATTAACGCGTGACCGTCAAGCCGCGATCAATTTACAAATCTGCACGTCCGGTCATTGACCCGGCGCTCGCACGTTTCTAAATAGAAGCACTCTGCACCGTGCCGGATATCTCAGACGATGACCGCGCGTGCCGTGTGGGCGCATAGCTCAGTTGGTAGAGCAACTGACTTTTAATCAGTAGGTCCCAGGTTCGAGCCCTGGTGCGCTCACCATTTCTTGCCAAGGTCAATCGGCCGAGCAGTGTTGAGAAGCCGCTTCGGTCAATCTCATTTCTCCGACAATTGAGTGATAGAATCGCGCACCGTACCGCGTGCCCTGCGGCCGTTTGCGACAAGAACATCTTTTGCGACCATATTGGCAAAGTGCTTCAATGGAGCATCAGGAACAGGCGGAGAACCGGTTAGACCCCAATGACAGACGACCACGTCCAGGCTCAGTTCGAGGCCTATCCGTATCCGGCAAGAAATCCACGAGGACATTCTGCAGGTGCGCAGCGACCTGAACTGGACAAACTTCAAGAACCAGTTTGATGAACTCTACGATACCTTGCACGCCATCAATCGCATGGTTCTAAAACTGCCACTCCACGAAAATGATGGCGCCGCAGGCGGCCGATAACCATCCGTCGCGGATGTCCGTGACACACAGCCGGAGAAATGACGATGGCCATTCCGAAAATTTCCGTCGAAGAAATGGAGACGAAGTACGTTGCCCGAGAGGCGAAATCCCAAGGTTCCGACCTGGCTTTCCTTGATCAGCGTTTGCCGGGCTTTCAGCGTGAGATCATCAACATGATCGGCACCAGCGTGACGGAAAACCCCGAAGACCCGGCGCTGGAGCCCAAGATCAGTTCACCGGCACATGGTTTCGCGGTGATCTACAACCGCGCCGAGAACGGAAACGGCGCGGCATTGCATGCCCATTTGACCGAAGAAGTCTTCGTTCCGATCCGCGGCACATGGGAGCTGTATTGGCTCGAGGGCGAGGACGAGCGCGCCGTGAAACTCGAGCCCGGCGATATCATCAATGTGCCGACCCTGATCTATCGGGGCTTTCGCTGCGTTTGCGACGATCCGGATGCCCTGATCCTGACCATCGTCGGCGGACCGGATGCGGGCAATGTCGCCTGGCATCCCAGCGTCGTCGAGGCCGCACGCGGCACCGGCCTTGAGGTGGACGAGGAGGGGAACCTCCGCGAGATCGATAGCTAGAATCCGGAACGGACATCGACGACATGCCCATCGCAGATATCGGGAACGGCGAACTCCACTACGAAATCCACGGGGAAGGGCCGCCGCTGATGCTGGTCGCCGGCCTCGGTGGCACCGCCGACTACTGGAATGCCCAGATCGAAGCCTTCGCCAAGGACTATATGGTGGTCGTTCATGATCACCGCGGCACCGGGCAAAGCACCCACTCCGAAATAGACTATTCCGTCGATCAGATGACCGAAGATCTGTCACGCCTGATGGATTTTCTGAACATCGACCGGGCGCATATCGTGGGGCATTCGACCGGTGCCGCAATGGCAATCGTTCTTGCGGTGAAGGCGCCCGAGCGGCTTTCCAGTGCCGTCATCTACGCCGGCTGGACCAAGGCCGATCCGCAGATGAGCCGTTGTTTCGACGTTCGCAGGGCATTGCTGCGGGATTCCGGGGTGCAGGCCTATGCGCGCGCGACACCCTTGTTCCTGTTTCCGCCCTGGTTTATTCGCGATCACGGCCAGGCGATGATCGAACATGAACCGAATGCCGTCGCTGCGCTACCCTCGGCCATGATCATGGAGAGCAGGATGGATGCTGTGCTCGCCTTTGACTGCACGGACTATATCGGCGCGGTGGGCGTGCCGTCGCTGGTGATTTGCGCGGAAGACGATTTCCTCACGCCAGCCTATTTCTCGCGCGAACTGGTGGAGCTTATTCCGGGCGCCGAACTAAATATCATCGAGAATGGCGGCCACGCCGTGTCCGTCACGCGCCCGGAATTGTTCAACGAAGCGGTCCTGGCGTTTCTCGACCGTCAGGCCTTGCCTTCGTAGACCTCGATCACCCGGGTCGCGTCGTCCTTGGCCCAGCCGGCCTCCGCGGCACGCTCGAACATGGCGCGGGCGGCGGGGACCACTGCTAGGTCGATACCATTGTCCTTCGCCAGATCGATAGCGATGCCCATATCCTTAACAAAGATCTCGACCGCGCCGCGCGCGGTAAAGTCACGCTGGGTGAGGGGGCCGATCGACATGTCCAGCATCTTGCCCTGGACCGAGCCCTTGGGCAGGCAGTGAGCCAACACATCGTGGGACAGGCCGGCGCGTTCACCGGTGATGATCACCTCGGCGAGAAGCGCGGTGCTCGCGTTTACGAACAGGTTCGTCACCACCTTCATCACCGCGCCGCTGCCCGACGGGCCCGTATGGGTCGCATCGGCCGACAGTTTCTCGAGGATCGGGCCGACACGGCTGAAGGCTGCGTCGCTGCCACCCACCATGAAGGTTATGGAGCGGTCGTCGACCTGGGGGTGGGAGCCGGAGATCGGTGCGTCCAGCATGTCGATCCCCGACCCGGCAAGTTTCTCGCACAGGCCCTTGCAGTAATCGGGGGGCATGGTGCTCATCTCCACATGGATGAGACCGTCCTTGCCGGCCTTGTCGATGCCATCCGGGCCGAACAGGTTCTCTTCGATATGCTTCGGCTTCAGCAGGATCGAAAAGGTGATGTCGCTGGCCGCGGCCACCGCACGCGCATTGTCGACGGGTGTGCCGCCCGCATTGGCCAGCATCTGCATGCGCGTCGGGTCGATGTCGTAAGCGCACACCGTATGTCCGTCGGCCATCATCTCCCGCGCCAGTGCCAGGCCCATCTTGCCCAGCCCGATCATTCCCAGTTTTTCGCCCATAACATGCTCTCCGGTGCCTCGTTTGGTGACGTTCATTGCCGCGGAATATAACCGACATGCATTCAACTTTAAGCATTCGACGCCCGGCAAATTTCTGATTTCCTTGACAAATCAGCGGCGCGGGCCCACATATCCGTCATAAGTTGTCTCGCGATTGCGCGAAGCGCCGAATAAGAACGGCGCATATCCTGAGAATAACAATCAAGAAAAATGCCGAACCGGCCGCGCCCGGAACAGGCAATACGCCGAGGCAGACCGTGTCGCAAAGCCGACCCGGCCCTCAGGCGCATAAGGACTTATCAGTGAACAATCCTGGTTTTGCGGATCTCGGCCTGGCCGATCCGATCCTGCGTGCATTGGATGCACGCGAACACACAACGCCGACTCCCATTCAGGAGAAGGCGATTCCCGAACTCCTCGGCGATATGGACCTGCTTGGCATCGCCCAGACCGGCACCGGCAAGACAGGCGCCTTCGCGTTGCCGATCCTGCACACGCTTTCGCGTGCCCATGTCGACGGCAAACGCCGCCACCCGCGCGCGCTGGTGCTGGCGCCGACCCGCGAGCTTGCAATCCAGATCGGCGAGGAATTCCACGGCTATGGCAAGTTCCTCCACCTACGCCACGTCGTCATCTTCGGCGGCGTGTCCCAGCATCCGCAGGTGAACAAGCTGCGCCGCGGCGTCGACATTCTCGTCGCGACGCCCGGGCGGCTGCTCGACCTGATGGAGCAGGGCCACATCAATCTCGGTTACATCGAGCATCTAGTGCTCGACGAGGCCGACCGGATGCTCGACATGGGCTTCATCCGCGATGTTCGCAAGATCATCGCAAAACTGCCGGAAGACCGGCAGTCGTTGCTCTTCTCGGCAACCATGCCCGGCGAAGTGGCGAAACTGTCCCAGGACATTCTCTACGAACCCGTACGGATCGATATCGCCCCCAAGGCCGTCGCCGTCGAGGTCATCAAACAGAGCGTTCATTTCGTCGACACCAACGAGAAGATCGGGCTGCTGCGCGATCTCCTGGCCGACAAGCAGATGAAACGCGTGATCGTGTTCACCCGCACCAAGCACCGGGCCAACCGTGTCGCCGATGCTCTGACCAAGGCCGATATCCAGGCGGATGTCATTCACGGGAATAAATCCCAGGGTGCCCGCCAGAGGGCGCTCGACGCGTTTCGCTCGGGTTCGGCACGGGTCCTGGTGGCCACGGATATCGCGGCACGTGGGATCGACGTCAGCGGGATCACCCATGTGGTCAATTTCGAGTTGCCCAACGACCCGGAAAGCTATGTTCACCGCATCGGCCGAACGGCCCGGGCCGGCGCCGATGGCGCGGCCCTGTCGTTCTGTGATCCAAGCGAGTACGATCAGCTCAAGGATATCGAGAAGCTGATCCGGCAGACGATCACCGTCGCCGGCGGAGAGCGGCCCACCCAGGTGGTCCGGATGAAGCCAAGTGGCAGGGGCGGGCGTAACCGTCCGGGACGAAATAGAAACCGGTCGCGGCGCAACAGACGACCATCACGCCGCGCGGCTTAAACATTTGAACCGGACCCGTCATGCTGCCGGGTCCGGGTGCGAGGTGAGCATGGCACGCAAGACGAACTACAATTTCGAAAAGCGCCAGCGGGAAATCAAGAAAAAGGAAAAGAAAGCCGCGAAGGCCGAGGCCAAACGTCAGCAGGCAGAAGCCCGCAAGGCCGGTTTGACCGAAGACGGAGAGATGTCCGGGACAGACACCGACCAGGTATAATTCCGGGCCCGAGTTCGGCTTGAATGGACGAAGGATGTTCAGTTCTCGCAGCCGTTTGATCCTCGCCATGGTGCCGGGACTGGGCCTGGCGTTTATCCTCAGCCAGTTCCTGCGTTCCGTTCCGGCGGTAATCGCACCGGACCTGCGGGCCGAACTGGACTTGACGGCGGCCCAGCTGAGCGCGCTGCCCGCGGCCCTGTTCTTCGGCTCCGCGATCATGCAGCTGCCCGTCGGTGTGCTGTTCGACCGTTTCGGCCCACGCCGGACAGTCGCCGCCTTCATCCTGCTGACCGCAATCGGTGTTCTGGGCTTTTCCTACGCACAGTCGACGACTTGGCTTTCGTTGAGCCTCCTCTTCGTGGGTTGGGGCATCGCACCGGTCTTCATGGGCACCATCGTGCTTCTGTCCCGCTGGGTGCCGCGCGACCGCCTGTCGACGGCCTCGGCGCTAACCGTCGGGGTCGGCGGTCTTGGCATGCTGCTGTCCGCTTCGCCGTTTGCCGCCGCAACCGATGCGTTCGGATGGCGGGCTACGCTCGCCGCGATAGGATTGTTTTCAATCCTGCTGGCGCTTCTCGTGATCCTGACGGTTCGCGATCGACCGCCCGACGATCCGCCGCCCGTCGAGGCGGGCGAGAGCCTCGTCGAGACGATCCGCGGCCTGGCCGTGGTCTTTCGCGAACCCAAACTGTATGCGCTGGGCCTCATCGCCGGCCTGGTCGTGGGTTCGTTCCTGACGTTTCGGGCGCTCTGGGTCGGGCCTTATCTGAACGACGTCTACGGTTCGGACCTGCTGCAACGCGGCAACATTATCTTCGTGATCTCCCTGGCCTGGTTGGTCAGCGCGGTTGCCATAGGGCCTCTCGACCGTGTGTTCGACACGCGGCGCGGCGTCGTGGCCGCCGGCACGCTCGGCATGTGTATCTGGTTCGGCCTGCTCGCCACCGCCGATGGCAGCTCGCTGACCTACGCGATCGTGGTGATGGTCGTCCTGGGCCTTTGCTCGGGCCTGTCGTCACCGATCTTCGCTCATGCCCGCGCTATGTTTCCCGATCGCTATGTCGGCCGGGTGGTCACCGCCATCAACCTGTTCGTGTGGGGTGGGGTGTTCCTGATCCAGGTCGGGACGGGTGCCTTCATCAACGCGTTTCCCGCCGATGCGCTGGGCCAAACCCCGGTCGAGGCCTATCGCTGGACGTTCGCGGTCCTGTCGGCAGCACTGCTGATATCGATCGTCATCTACTGGCGTGTCGGCGATGAGCCACCGTCGCGCGACAGGCCGGCCGTCGAGGGACGTTGAGCGCCGATCTCTGTGCTAGACTTTCCGGCATGAGACGTCCGCTCGCATCCAAATTCCTGGTTGTCGCGCTGACCGCCTGTGCCAGCGCTGTCACGGCCCAGATCGCCGATCCGCGCAATGGCTGCATCGTCCACAATCCGAACCCTAAACCGGGCGAATCGATCACCTGGTCCGGCGGATGCCAGGATGGACTGGCGCACGGCACCAGGACGATTGCATGGTTTCTGGATGGTGAACCCAACGGACGCTTTGAAGACGTGCTCACGAACGGCCGAATCGTGGGCGAAGGAACGAACCACTACGCCAGCGGCAGCCGTTATTCTGGGCGATTTCTCGACGGCATTCCGGAGGGCCCGGGAACCTTCTATTTCACTGACGGGCGCCGTTATGTTGGAACATGGCGATCGGGCAAGCCCGATGGCGCGGGAGTCCTGTTCTCACCGGACGGAAAGGCGACCCCGCAGACATGGAAGAAGGGCGCCCGAGTCAACTAGCCGCGGGTCCGTGCCTTTCGAACAGTTTCAGGATCAGCCAGGCTGCCGCCAGGCCGAGAATTACGCCCACGGTGTTCGACACGCCGTCGGCCACGCTGCCGTTTCGTGATGCCCATCCCAGCTGCGCAATCTCCAGAAAAATTCCGATCCCGATGGCCGAGGTACCCGCAAGCACCCGATGGTTCCAGTTGGCGAAACCAAGGCCCGCGCATCCCGCGATCAAGCCATAGGCGATCAGGTGCAACGCCTTGTCCGTTCCCTCCGGGGCACCCAGGTCCGGCTGCGGCACCAGCGACAGGATAATCACGGTGAAAAGGGCAGCAAAATAGGCCACCACGAATATCCGGTGGGGCAGGCGGATCACGATCCGCGGTGCTCCGCGTCCTCGATATAGAGATCGTCCAGGCTACGGAAGCTGCAGGCACCGCAGCTGGTTATGATCCGGCCGCCAACCTCGACGGTTTCCACATAATGGGCGCCGTCATCGGCCACCCGCATCTGCCCGTTCGGACCGAAGATGAACGCAACCGTGCCTTCACCATCTTCGGCAAAGGCCAGGTCGAAGGTCGAGCAGGTGCGCTGGTCGCAGCGCCGGTAGATCCGCTCGACGAAATCGATTTGCACCTGGAGCTGGCGGCTGTCGTCGGGAACGCAAACCCATTGCCCGGCCCCCTCGGAGATAGCCGGGTCCGCCGCAGCCGTTGCAATCATCCGGACAGCGAGAAAGGTCGAGATCAGAAGTGCCGTGCGCATATCGTATATTCGCATATCGTTTAACAACGAACAGCAAGGATGAAAGGCTCGTGTGATTGTCTTCGGCGTTGATTGACACGGACCGCCATCTGTCGGAAGTGTGGTCCCGGATTTGAAGACGAGGGCCCAATGTCACAATCACCCAAGATCGTGCTCTTCCACGTCCACAAGGACGCGATGAATGCGGCCGTTGCCGCGTTCGAGCAGGACTGGCCCGAAGCGCGCATCAGCAACATCGTCGAGGACGGCTTGTTCGACTGGGTGCGCGAGACCGGCGGCGTGGTACCCGAGATGTACGACGCCTTCCAGCTGCTGACAGGCTATGCCATCGACCGGGGCGCGGACGGGATTCTCTATTCCTGCTCGGCGTTTCGCGAATGCATCGATGCCTGTATCGAGACCTTCGACCGCCCGATGCTGAAACCCAACGAAGCCATGATCGAGGCGGCACTGGAGACGGGCTCCCGGATTGCCGTGATCGCGACCGTCGCGCCGACAATTGTGTCCATCTCTGCGGAAATTGAGGAAATGGCACGGGCGACGGGCCGGCAGGTCGAGCTGACACCCCATTTCGTCGAAGGCGCCTTCGATGCGATGGCAGCCGGCGATGGGGAGGTCCATGACAGGCTGGTGGCCGACGTGGCGGCCGGTATCATCGATGCCGATGCCATCATGCTTGCGCAATTCACCCTGGCCCGGGCCGCACCTGCGGTCGAAGCAGTCACCGGCATACCCGTTTTCAATTCACCGGGGGCCGCAGTGGTGAAAATGCGCGAGCTGCTGGCGGACTGACCTCAGTCGCCGTGCTTGTGCGACTTGAAGCTCAGGGAAAATCCGGTCTTGACCGGGCACGACGCGCCGGGCGGGTCGCTGACCGAGGCCTTCCGCCGTTTCGGGCGATGAGCCGCCGAGCCAGGAACGCACCTTGCGGTAGACCGCCCGAATGGCGCGGAAGATTTTTGGCAGCAGCCAGATCATCAGCAGGATAATGAACACCCAGGGATGGTTGAGCGCCGCCCGCAGTCCGGCGATGACCGCGATATCTTCGAGGATGGACGCCGTCCAGGTGGAAACCGGTTCGGGTGATGTGTTGATCGCCAGGCGTGTGCCGGCCTTGGTGAAGTGGGTCGCACCGGCCAGCGACCCACCGGCGATCGCGGCGTAGAGATTGATTCCGCTGGCCCAGGCCACGCCCATGGTCAGGGCGATGGCGACATCCCAGTACCGGTTGTCTCCGACGGCGCCCGGCCGCCGAACGCGCGCAATCGACCACGGTAACGGCGGCGGCAGAGGCGATGAACTCGTGATTGCCGCGCGCGCAGGCACGCATCGGGTACCGGTAGTCGGCGATCTTGTTCCAGGGTAAACCCGCAGCCTTGGCAGCTACCTGAAGATCGTGTGATAATCCCTTGTAATTAAACGTTCTGTCGGGCTTAAGAGGCATGCGAAGTAAATCGGCGATAACCGCAGCCGGCGCGCCGGCATCTTCCATCGCATAGGCGAAAAGTTCGTTCACGCAAACCCACGCCAGCAGCCAGGCACACTCATACTGGCGCCCGTCATTGGTGCCCATGCTCTACGGGGCCAGCAGTTTCAGGCCCTGACGTGTATCACAATCGACGGAATCGTTGATCTTGATGCAAATGCCGCGATCACGGGGCAGTCCGTGTGCCGGTCTCCGGCCAGCGAGGCAACCAGCGACATCAAGCACAACTCGCCCTCGCGGCGTTCACCGACACGCGGCACGTGTTCGACGTAACGAAAGAGGCTTTCGAGTTGCACTCAACCCGGCATAATGACGAAGCTTACTCCGGGATAGAGAATCGGTCCATCCGCGACCGTTCACGAGTTTTGCGCCATCAGGGGAAGGCGAATGATTGAAATCGAACGCGAAGTCGTCGAAGCCAATGGGATCAAGCTACACGTCCGGTCCTGCGGCAACGGGCGGCCCATGGTCTTGCTGCATGGCTGGCCGCAAACAGCGTGGTCCTGGCGTAAGGTCATGCCCTTGCTCGCGCCGCACTATCGCTGTATCGCGCCGGATTTGCGGGGCATGGGCGATTCCGACAAACCGGTCTCGGGCTACGATATGCGCACGGTCGCAAACGATATTCACGCCCTGTGCGAGGCGCTCGAGCTTGAAAATGTCTACCTCGTGGGCGCCGACTGGGGCGGACTCGTGGCCCGCCGCTATGCCCTTGACCGGCCGGGCGTGCTCGATCGCGTGGGGATTGTCGACATCGTCCCCCATGACCAGATTTTCGCGAACTTCACGCCTGGCTACGCACGCGGTGCCTGGCACTATTTCTTCAATGCGGTGCCGGATATGCCCGAAAAGCTGGTCGCTCAGGATGTCCGGACGTTCCTGATGGCGATGTTCCGGCCGAAATATCACAATCCGGCGGATCTCGATGAAGCAATCGAGGAGTATGTGCGAGCCTATTCCAAACCGGGCGCCTTGCGTGGCGGATTCGCCTACTACAAGGCCATGTTCGATGAAAATCCCGCGCTGGACGCCGAAAACCCCAGGGCGACGATCGCCGAACCGGTCCACTGCGTTTGGGGCAACAGCTGCGGGATAGGCGGCCCCTTCGATGTCCTGAAGATGTGGCGTCCGGTGGCACCAAAGGTGACGGGGCGGGGACTCGATGCCTGCGGGCATTATGTCCACGAGGAGCAGCCGGGCATCCTCGCCGAGGAGCTTATCGCCTTCGGGAAGGCTTGACCGGCGCCCGCCACAGCGGAGGTCAGCCGGAAATGACCGACAGCATCATCGACGACCTGTCGACCGAGCAGCTCGCCACGGTCATCGAACTGCAGCGCGTGGAACTCAACCGCCTGTTGTCCGAACAGAAGCGGCTGAACGACCGCATCGACACGCTTCTACAGTTGCAGGAACGCGAGCAGGTGCTGCGGCAACAGATGCAGGCCTCACTAGACCGGCTTGCCGAACAGCGCGCCATCGATGGTCCTGCGGCAACACCTCCAGTCGCAGGTGAAACACTGCTTCTGTCGGATCGTCTCGAGCGGACCGAGCGGAAATTTTCGGCCCTGCGTACCGCCGTCGGGCAGCTTGTCAGCGTGATCGAGCGCCAGCGCGCCGACGCCGATCATGTGCGCGTGTTCACGCCCGCGTCCCCGGAACGCTGAACCCGGCCTAGTGGGCCATCAACACCGGTATTTCCGCGTGTGCCAGGATCTCGCTCGTGGCCCCGCCAAAAATCATCTGGCGAAGCCGGCTCTGGGTGTAACCGCCCTTGATCAGAAGGTCGCCTTCGAGCGCCCTTGCCTCCGACAGGATCAACCGTCCGGCTTCCGCGGCCGAACGACGGCCGGAAAGCTCGCAGACATCGACCTGCACGTCGTCGCGCGCCAGGTTCATCCGTACCTCTTCTGCGGTCGGGCCCGGCACCATGCCGCCTTCCACGGCCAGAACCGTGATCTTGCCGGCTTCGCGCATCAGCGGCTTGGCGAATGCGATGGCCCGGGCCGTCTCGGTCCCGCCGTTCCACGCGACCACGATATGTTGCCCAATATCCTGCGGAACCGACGGCGGCGCGATCAGGACGGGCCGACCGGATTCAAACAGCACCGTCTCCAGCGTGTTCATCGCCGGCGTCATGGCGCCCGGCATGGGGCGGCCCACCACCGTCAGGTCGAAGACCCGGGCCCGCTGCCCGAAGATGCCGATTCCCGAAGCTTCGTCCTCGACCCAATCCGCACACAGCTTGTTCTGGCCCGACTGCGGTGTCGGAATATCGTTCTGCGCGATAAACGCCTCGAACTGTTCGCGCAAACGGTCGGCACGGGCGCGTTGTTCCTGTTCAAATTGCTCTTCGGTTCCGGACAGGGCCGCGGCACCGCCTTCGAATCCGACCGCGACCGCGCCGGCCAGGGTGGGGCGGATACACAGGCCCTCAATGTAGCTATCATAGCGTTTGGCGAACACCAAAGCGGTCGCCAACACATATGAAAGGATCTCGCTCTCCTCGAGCGGGACCAGAATTGAGCGGTACGCCATTTTGCCTCCCAACGCGAATGGCTGCTTTTTCTTACAATAATGCGCCGGGCCGGTCGATTGGGGCAAGTAGGTTGATATTGTGCGTGTGACGGTTGCTTCACCGATGGCGTTCGGGTAAGAAATCGCGCTTCCGATCAGGCGCGGCAGTGGCGGAATTGGTAGACGCGCAACGTTGAGGGCGTTGTGAGAGCAATCTCGTGGAGGTTCAAGTCCTCTCTGCCGCACCAACATCGGAACGGATATCGGGTCACGCGGCAGTGGCGGAATTGGTAGACGCGCTAGCTTCAGGTGCTAGTGGGGGTAACCCCGTGGAGGTTCAAG
>MDTE01039535.1_pt1 | contig 70588 bp, 59 predicted proteins | sample 811231 | NCBI WGS metagenome assembly MDTE01 (sample SAMN05326651, study PRJNA326480) | marine metagenome | isolation source: seawater | place: Indian Ocean: Red Sea | collected 2010
CGATAGGTCTGAAATTCGGTTAGTAAGGCTATATACAATGGGTTTTTTTTTATAGTTCTTTAAAAAAATCATGCCCCTTGTCGTCAGTCACGATGAAGGCGGGGAAATTCTCTACTTCAATGCGCCAAATCGCCTCCATACCTAAATCCTCGAATTCGATGCACTCGACTTTTTTAATGCAGTCCAGCGATAATCGTGCGGCGGGTCCACCGATGGAACCAAGATAGAAACCGCCATGTTTCTTGCAAGCATCGATTACCATATCGGACCGATTACCTTTAGCGAGCATGATCATTGATCCGCCGGCTGCCTGAAATTGATCTACAAAGGAATCCATGCGTCCAGCTGTGGTTGGCCCGAATGAGCCGGACGCATACCCGTCGGGTGTTTTTGCGGGGCCGGCATAATAGATCGGATGATCTTTAAAATATTGCGGAAGGTCACCGGTTTTTTCCAATTGCTCGCGTAATCGATTATGCGCGGAATCTCGGGCGACGATAATTGTGCCTTTCAGGGAGAGCCGTGTTTTGATCGGATACTTTGTCAATGTTCCCAGAATTTCTTTCATCGGTTTATTGAGGTCAATATCTATCACTTCGCCGGCTAGATCATCATCTGAAATATCCGGTAGGTACTTAGCTGGATTGGTTTCCAACTGTTCTAAAAAAACACCATCCTTAGTGATCTTCCCCAGGATTTGTCGGTCTGCGGAGCACGAAACACCCAGGCCGATCGGTAAACTCGCACCATGACGTGGAAACCGTATGACGCGCACATCGTGGCAAAAATATTTGCCACCGAATTGTGCGCCGATTCCCATATTCTGCGTCATCTCAAGAATTTGTTCTTCCATGCTGATATCGCGGTAAGCATTACCTTTATCGTTTCCTTGTGTTGGCAAATTATCAAGGTAACGGCAACTCGCAAGCTTAACTGTCTTTAAATTGAGTTCCGCCGATGTGCCTCCAATAGCAATAGAAAGATGGTAAGGAGGGCAGGCGGATGTTCCAAGCGTACGAATTTTCTCATCTAAAAATCCAATTAGGCGTTCGGGAGTAAGCAGTGACGGAGTACCCTGGAATAAAAAAGATTTGTTAGCGGAACCGCCACCTTTGGCGATGAATAAAAATTTATAGGACTCGCCTTCGTCAGCGTAGAGTTCGATCTGTGCTGGTAGATTATTTTTAGTATTCGTCTCTTCGTACATCGATAGCGGTGAGACCTGGCTATACCGAAGGTTTCGCTCTTGGAATGTTTCAAATATTCCTCGGCTAATCGCTGCTTCGTCAGATGAACCAGTCCATACATTCTGACCTTTTTTACCCATAACAATGGCGGTGCCCGTATCCTGGCACATTGGTAGAATACCGCCAGCTGCGATATTAGCATTCTTCAACAAATCGTAGGCTACAAAACGGTCATTATCTGATGCTTCTGGGTCGTCGAGAATTTTTGCAAGCTGTTGAAGGTGGGAAGATCTAAGCAGATGGCTGATGTCGGCAAAGGCTTGCTTGGACAAGAGTGTTAGCGCTTCTGGGTCTATTTTAAGAATAGGCTTTCCATCGAATTCATCCATGCTGACATGTTGATCCGATAGTTTCTTATAAATGGTACCATCTTCGCCCAAGGGGAAAATGGGGTGATAGTCGAATGCTAAATCACTCATTAAAATGTCCTTCCTACAGTAACGCCCCATGTCTGGAGCCCCTATTATTTATTGTTCAGTCTGTGACCGCAGGCACAGCATTCTTGGAGATGTTTTATATGATTTAGATCAATGAGGAAGGGAGTACAAAATGAAATAGTTTTTAAATGTGTCAATTCTGATAGGCGCGCGTGAGACAATAGTTTAGTTTTTGCCTGCAGCAGTCATATTGAGTTGATAAGCTCAGCTAGATTCCTGACCGAGAGGCGACATTGATGCGTTTAGTCTTTACGGAAGGTGTCCAACGTGACCACATTATTGCTCTGATGGTTGGACTTGATCGTAGCGACAGCTTCTTTTTCGTTCCCGTTAGAATCGGTAATTAACGCCGTGTCAGACTCCACGGGTGTGTCGTTTTCAGCTAAGTCCTCAAGAACCTGAAACTGAAGAGCAAAATTGACCGATGGGTCGGCGAAGCCTGTAACGGCACTAAACGGAATTTGCATTCGCTGGTGTACGTCATTGAAGCTGAGAGAAACTGCAAACCCTTCGTCGCTAACGTCTAAATCCCAAAATTGATACTGCAAGACGATAGTCATTTCGTTTGGATACTTTTGTTTTAACGAATTGGGAATCTTGACTTCCGGGTGGGTAGTATCAAAGGTTAAGTAAAGATGATGATCATCGGGCAGGCCGTGCTCGGCAATTTGGTCCAGCGCAGCCCGCACTACGCCTTTTAGGGCATTCTCCACCATTTGATCGTAGCGTAATAAGTCGGTGCTCATAGTTTCTTTTTCTTAGTTCTTTGAAGGACGAAAACAGATTTTTCCTTAAGTATGCTTAAAACTAGTGGGGGGCTTCTGTTGCCCGGTGCCCCCCGAACCGCGCTTACCTAACCTAAGTTAAGCAGCGAGGCGGGCTTCGCCCGCAAAGTTGTCGTTGGCATTTAACGACTATAGCCCGATAACGGTGGTACCATGCCGAGCACAAAGTCTGCCTTTACCACGCGCGTCGATCCTGTTTCGCCCCCAAAAATACCCCAGTGATGTATTGAAAGCCACAAAACTGGTGGAGGCGCCGGGTACCGCCCCCGGGTCCGCAACGCTTATTCCGCAAACCGTTTAGCGCTATAGCCGGCAAGCCGGCAGCACGAATATAAGTCTATTTGTAATGGATATAAACCTGTTCAAACAATTATTACGCTAATCGTCCCCATCTTCCCCCTAATTCACAGATGGCCCCAGACAATTGTCAGCTATACATTGTTCTAATGCATCAATATCACGATTTGTTACGACGCATTCGCAAAGAAGGTGTTTTTAAAGACGATCGCACTGGTGTCGGCACGTATAGTGTGTTCGGACATCAGATGCGCTTTGATTTGAGCGAAGGGTTTCCTTTGCTCACCACCAAGAAATTACATTTAAAATCCATCATTCACGAATTGATTTGGTTTCTAAGTGGTAACACAAATATTGCTTATCTGAGGGAAAATGGTGTTTCCATTTGGGATGATTGGGCGGACGAGGCCGGTGACTTGGGTCCAGTGTATGGAGAGCAATGGCGGTCTTGGCCGAGTCCCGGGGGGCGACGAATAGACCAAATTTCTCTCTTACTAGACCAGATCAAGACAAATCCGAATTCGCGCCGGCTAATTGTGAGTGCTTGGAACGTAGCCGAAATAGACCAGATGGCGTTGCCCCCTTGTCATTGCCTATTCCAATTCTACGTGGCTGATGGAAGGCTTTCCTGTCAGTTATATCAGCGGAGTGCTGACGTTTTCTTAGGTGTTCCTTTCAACATCGCTTCCTATGCATTGCTGACCCAAATGATCGCTCATGTGGCTGAATTAGTGCCTGGCGATTTTATCCATTCTTTCGGGGATACGCATCTTTATGCCAATCACATTGAGCAAGCCGACATTGTGCTGGCGCGCGATCCATATCCGCTTCCGCGAATGTTGCTCAACCCCGATGTGAAAGACCTTTTTGCATTTACCTATGGCGACTTTACGCTGGAGGATTATAGGTTTCATCCTCATATCCCGGCCAAAGTAGCAGTCTGAGTTAGGATGCGCATCTCGATCATCGTCGCGATAGCGGAAAATGGGTTGATCGGCCGCGATGGTGATTTGCCTTGGAGGCTCTCGGAAGATTTGAAGCGATTCAAGGAGACCACCATGGGCAAACCGATTATTATGGGGCGTAAGACGTGGAAATCGATTGGGCGTCCGTTACCAGGCCGCCCGAACGTTGTCATTAGCCGAGACCCGAATTATGCTGCCGATGGTATAGATGTGGTGCAAAGCATTGAGCAGGCGTTTGCGCGTGCGTGCGAACTCGGTTCGGATGAAATTATGGTAATTGGTGGTGCGGAAATTTATCGTCTCGCTCTGTCAGATGCGGACCGGATGTATATCACCGAGGTACATTTGAAAGTTGAAGGGGATACTCATTTCCCGCACTTCGACCGAAATGATTGGCGAGAGAGTGTGCGGGAGGGTCCCTTCCTCGCTGAGAAGAGCGACCTGACTTTCAGTTTCGTGCAACTTGATCGCGTTTGAGACCTTAGTGGCAATGTTGTTTTCATTTGTCTCGCGCCCAATCGCTTTAAAAGGTAATCACGCTTCGAATGCTTTTACCTTCGTGCATTAGGTCAAATGCACAATTTATTTCGTCAAGCGACATCGTGTGTGTAATCAAATCATCAATGTTGATCTTTCCGTCCATATACCAATCTACAATTTGCGGCACATCAGTCCGGCCTTTGGCACCTCCAAATGCCGTGCCCCGCCAGACGCGTCCTGTCACCAGTTGGAACGGCCGGGTTGCAATCTCTTCACCAGCGCCGGCAACCCCAATAATGATGCTCTCACCCCAGCCTTTGTGACAGCATTCTAGTGCCGCGCGCATGACTTGGACATTGCCGATGCATTCAAAGCTGTAGTCCACGCCACCGTCGGTCATTTCAACAAGGGTTGGAACCAAATCATCGCCTATCTCAGCTGGGTTGACGAAATGGGTCATGCCGAACTTTTCGGCTAGTAACCGTTTGTTCGGATTTGTATCGACGCCTATGATCATACTGGCGCCCGCTAGTTTGGCACCCTGGAGTACATTGAGGCCAATGCCGCCTAGTCCAAAGACGGCGACATTTGCGCCTTTCTCTACTTTCGCAGTATTGATAACTGCCCCAAGTCCCGTGGTAACGCCACACCCGATATAACAAACTTTATCAAACGGAGCGTCTTCGCGAATTTTGGCAAGCGCAATTTCCGGCACAACTGTGAAATTGGAGAAGGTGGACGTTCCCATATAGTGATGAATGGATTTACCCCCAATTGAGAAACGGCTCGAGCCGTCGGGCATCATGCCTTGGCCCTGTGTATCTCGGATCGCCCCGCACAGATTACTCTTGCCGGAGTTGCAAAACTTACATTCTCCGCACTCTGGGATATAAAGCGGGATAACGTGATCGCCGGGTTCAAGGCTCGAGACATCCTCGCCTATTTCCCTGACTATGCCTGCACCTTCATGGCCGAGAATAGCAGGAAATAAGCCTTCGGGATCGCGGCCGGAGCGTGTGAATTCATCTGTATGACAAACGCCTGTAGCTTTAATTTCAATCAAACATTCGCCTGCCTTTGGGCCCTCCAGTTGAACCGTTTCTATAGTAAGTGGTTTGCCGGCTTCGTAGGCAACGGCGGCTCGAGTATCCATAAAATCCTCCGCAAATTAATCTTTTGTGATGATGCACACCCTGGCAAAGGGGCAACTCGAACGCAAGTATCTTCGGATAGGTTCTGATCCCGTTAAAGGAGATTTGCGCTGCCTTTTTTTAAAAATCTATAAACTATGATGGAGAGATAGCTTCTATTGGACTCATTGTTCGATTTATTGCCGTCCCAACACTAGCACCCAGTAATGAAAATGCCGACTGCGGCCTCCATCTTGTGGGTGAAAACGGTAACCTATTCCTGCCTCCTTTATATCTCGCTCAAGCATAGCTTCTCGATGACTATCTGAACCGATCCAGCCATGCACCACCTCTTCGGGAGTTGTTTGGCCAGCTGCAATGTTTTCAAGAATATAACGCCAAGGATAACCAGCACGCTCCGCGCGTTCTGCAACGCTGCTACCATCAGGGGCGATGTGAGCAAAATAATCCTTTACTGCCATATCGTTAGAATGGGCTTGCGCGGCTTCATTTAAATCGTCGTTAGCTAGAAGAGGACGTAATTTGTAGCGGGCGCGGTAGGCATTCACCTTTTTAAGCACTGCCGTTCGCCAATTGCCAGAAAAGCGTTGCGTGGGCTTCGCTAGCGTAATTGCCCAATAATGATTGTGCCCTCGTGGATCGTTAGCAATAGCCGCATATCCAATACCTATTTCTTGAATGTCGTGGGTTAGAATGTGATTGCGCGCTTGGTCATCCGCCTCCCAATGCGTTACCACATGAGCGGCACTGGGCAATCCGGCAGCAACCTCAAGAGCAACCTTCTGAAAAGAATAGCCAGTTTTCAGAATGTTATTCTCGAAATCTGAGCCATCACGAGCGCGCGTATCGAAAAAGCGGTGTTGGGCCATAGATTCCGCATGCTCCTGTGAGAACTGGGTAAGGCGTGGTTCGAGACGTAGTGGATTCAGAGAATATTTTGCGCGCAGCTTATTGACCTGATTTAGAATTTGGTCGAGCGTTTCTGCCGTAACCGGCGCGGGTGATATCCAAAGGAATACGCCTAAAACGAGAAGTATGATGTACATTGCGGCTATTTTGATTTGACAGATATAGTGGGTCCCTACTGGATCACGATATTGGGCGCGGCACGTTTTCCCGGTTTGTCTCCTTCGAGTGTATTCCAAAGCTGAGTTGCAATAGACCGAAAACACTCCGCGTGTTTGCTATCGGGCTGACTTACCACGATTGGGTCGCCGCCGTCCGATGTTTCACGGATGTCTATATGCAGTGGAATTTCACCGAGGAATGGTAGGTCTAATTGGCCGGCTTCGTCTCGCGCACCGCCATGACCGAAAATGTCTGCCTGATGGCCGCAACTTGGGCAGAGGAAATAACTCATATTCTCAATTATCCCCAGGACGGGAACCTCTACTTTACGAAACATATTTAACCCTTTCCGGGCATCGATGAGCGCGATGTCTTGCGGCGTAGAAACGATCACCGCGCCCGCAAGAGGGACCTGTTGCGACATTGTCAGTTGTGCGTCACCCGTGCCTGGTGGCATATCGACAATCATGATATCGCACTCACCCCAATGCACATCACCAAGAAATTGCTGTAAAGCGCTCATCACCATGGGGCCGCGCCAAATCATTGGCGTGTCTTCTTCTACGAGAAAGCCAATAGACATTAGTTTGATCCCGTGCCGTTGCATTGGTTCGAGCGTATTGCCGTCTGGGCTATTTGGTTTCTCGCCAGCAAGCCCCATCAAACGCGGTTGCGACGGGCCGTAGATGTCAGCATCTAAAAGGGCAACGGTCTGCCCATTTGCTGCGAAGGCCAGCGCCATATTTACTGCAACGGTAGATTTTCCAACACCGCCCTTGCCGCTGGCAACTGCGAGGATGTGTTTGATGCCTGGTGCGAGAACTTCTTTTTGTTTCGGCGCTCCGCCAACTCCGCTGCCAGCTGCACTTTTAGGCCCTCCGCCGGGACCAGCCTGTGGTGGTTTCGATTGCTGTGGCGAGTTGTGTGCGGTTAAAACTGCAGTGACAGATAGAACGCCGGGTATTTTATTTACAGCAGTTTCGGCGGCTTGACGCAGTGGTTCCATCGCCTCACCTTTGCTGGGGTCAACTTCAAGGGTAAAGCCGACATTGCCATCTTTAATGACAAGACCACTGACCATTTGGAGAGTAATAATGTCTTCATCATTTTCAGGCTCAATGACGCTTGATAGAGCATCGAGAACTTCATCTTCGGTTACAGCAGCCATACTTGAAATCTCCCTTAGGGCACCAATATCAAAGGTTGTAAATATTGGGCTTTGCGCAAAAGCGCTAGCGGTGTCATATATGACAGAATGCCGGTAGGTAAAGGGATATCCGGTTAAATAGATTGAAAACACCAGTACGGGGAAAAGAATATGCCTTGGCAAAATCAGAGCAGTGGCGGTGGCGGTGGCCCTTGGGGGGGCGGCGGCCAAGGTCCTTGGGGCGGCGGAAGCAGTGGTGGCGGTGGCAACCCGCCGGATCTTGATGATGTGTTGCGTAAAAGTCAGGACAAATTGAAGCAATTGTTTCCCGGCGGCGGATCAGGGAAAATGCTCGTTTTAATTGGACTTTTAGCTGTCGGCGTATGGCTCTTAACCGGTTTTTACCGCGTTCAGCCCGATGAACAGGGCGTGGAGTTGATTTTCGGCAAGGCCGCACCAGTACCAAAAGGGCCTGGACTCCATTATAACTTTCCAGCGCCGATCGGTGAAGCGATAACGCCGAAAGTAACCAAATCGAATCGAATCGATGTTGGCTATCGCAGTACGTCGACGCGAGGCGGTCGGGCCGGTACTGATCGCGATGTTCCTCAAGAAAGCTTAATGCTGACTCAAGATGAGAATATCGTCGACATGGATTTTGCGGTGCTTTGGAAAATTAAAAACGCAAAAAATTTCCTTTTTAATATTCGAGATCCGGAATTGACCGTGAAAGCTGTTGCAGAAAGTGCAATGCGTGAAGTGGCCGGGCAAACTTCTTTTGACGATGCAGTAACGATAGGCCGCGAAAAGATGCAATCCAGAACCAAAGCCCTGATGCAGAAGATTCTGGACAGTTATATGTCAGGAATTGAAATTGAGAATGTGCAATTGGAACAATCCGATCCGCCAGAACAGGTGATTGATGCGTTCAACGACGTCCAGCGGGCACGGCAAGATCAAGAGAGACTTCGCAATGAGGCGGAAGCTTACGCAAATTCTATTGTGCCGGAGGCGCGCGGTTTGGCTGAGCAGAAGCTGAAACAGGCTGAAGCTTATCGCGAGCAACAAATTCAAGAAGCTAAAGGTGAGGCTAAAAGATTTGAAGATGTCTACAAGTCCTACAAAGCCGCACCGGACGTCACCCGACGTCGTATGTATTTGGAGGTGATTGGTCAAGTTTATGGAGACGCTCAGAAGGTCATAATTGATCAGAAAGCGGACGGTGGGCAGGGCGTTGTTCCTTATTTGCCGTTGCCTGAAATTCAAAAGCGAATTCGGAAAAATTCAGATAGCAATCCTGATGAAGCGGTTGATGCTGCGCCTTCGAGCGCCAGCCAGTCCCAATAGGTGGAAACGAGCAATGTCCAAGAATAAATCACTAATTATTATAATTTTCGTTGTTGTTGCTGCAATCGTGGCACTTCAGACTTTTTTCACCGTGCATCAAACTCAGCAGGCCATTGTCCTGCAATTTGGTGAACCAAAACGTGTTATTCGCGAGCCGGGCTTGGCCTACAAAATACCCTTTATTCAGAATGTCCAAACCTATGATCGTCGGACGCTAGATTTGGACCCGCCGCAATTTGAAGTGCTTCTCACCGATAAAAAGCGGATCAATGTGGATGCATTTGCACGGTACCAAATAATTGACCCTCTATTGTATTTCCAACGTGTGACGACGGAAGCCACCGCGCGCGACCGATTGGGGAAACTTATCAACCCGTCGCTTCGCGCAGTGATCGCCAAGGTTTCTCTACAAGAAGTATTGTCGGCCAAACGTAGTGGTTTGATGGAATTGATCCAGAAGCAAGTTGAGGGCGATGCAGCCCGGCTGGGGATGAAAGTCGTTGATATCCGCATTGGCCGCACAGATTTGCCTGAAGATACTAGCCTGTCAGTTTACGGTCGCATGCGTACGGAGCGCGAGCGTCAGGCTCGTGAAGCTAGGGCGGAGGGTAAAGAAATTGCGCAAAAAATACGTGCTCAGGCTGATAAGGAGCGCACGGTTCTTTTGGCAAATGCAGAACGCGATGCGCAGATATTCCGCGGTCAAGGTGAAGCTGAGCGCAATAATATTCTTGGTAGAGCCTATGGTTTAGATCCTGAATTTTTCGCGTTTTATAAGTCGCTTGAACAGTATCAGAAGGCGTTGATAGGTAACGAAACGACGATGGTATTAAGCCCGGATAGCGAGTTTTTCAGATATTTCGGCAATTTAAGTAGCAATCAGAAAAAGTAATTTTAACCTAGTCTGTGTTTGAATGATCCGGATTACTTTTTTGGCATTCGCCTTGTTTTTGGCAATTGAAGGCACAATTGCAGCATTTTGGCCGGCTTGGGCAAAAAAAAAGATGGCGGATATGCAAGACATTCCGAATCGTGCCCTGGGCTTCATAGGATTACTATTCATCTTTTCAGGTGTTGTGGTCGCGGGGCTTGCTGACGGGATCATTAAGATTGCGGCAGTTGCAGTTATCTTGGAAGGCGCGCTTTATGGTGTCATGCCCGCCCTCATGAAGCGAGTGATGGCAGTTGCCGTGCGGTCCTCTGAAGCAGTATTGAGGATATGGGGTGAGACCGCACTTGGGATAGGAGTTACTGCGTTAGCGTTATTTTATTGATGGTAGCTTTTGGGGTTTATTGACCTGTGCCTTATTTCGGCCACGTATGAAGCGAAAATTTGATGATATTTGGGAAACTTGTGTTGATCTATTGAACTGCCTTTGAAGCGGCATACATGCCGCGGAGCAGCAGTAAATTTAGGTGTGATGCCAAACGACATTAAGGATGGAGGTTCTAATGGACCAATCAGTGAAAAGACGAGCCACAAGTAAACCCATTCGCAACTTACAGTGGTTGGTTGCGTTACCATTGATGGCCGTATTGTTCATTCATGCTGGGCCGGTATCTGCACGTTCCGCGCCGGATAGTTTTGCTGATCTAGTAGAGAAACTTTTGCCCGCGGTGGTCAACATCTCAACTAGTCAGAAGGTATCGCGCAAAGGCGGTCATGGTTTTCCCGATTTCGATTTACCACCAGGCTCACCATTTAAAGATTTTTTCGATCAGTTCAAGAAACACCGTAAAGACCAACCAGAACCTAGCGAAAAAGCGACGTCGTTGGGATCTGGTTTTATTATCGATAAATCTGGCCTAATTGTGACAAATAACCATGTGATCGACGGTGCTGATCAAATCACAGTGGTATTGAAAGATTCGACGCGTTTAGAGGCTACAGTACTAGGTAAAGATGAGAAGACGGATTTGGCTTTGTTGAAGGTGACTTCAAAGAAGCCGCTGCCATTCTTAAAGTGGGGTGAATCTAAAAAAGTGCGTGTTGGTGACTGGGTACTGGCAATTGGTAATCCGCTCGGACTGGGTGGTTCGGTCACTGCGGGCATTGTTTCGGCCCGCGGTCGTGATATTCGTTCTGGGCCATATGACGATTTCATCCAGACAGATGCTCCCATTAATCGAGGTAATTCCGGTGGGCCGTTGTTTGATATGCAAGGCCGTGTCATTGGTATTAACACCGCTATTCTGTCTCCCAACGGCGGCAGTATCGGGATTGGGTTTTCTATACCCTCGCAATTGGCGAAGGGTGTTATTGGACAGTTGCAAAAGTTCGGTGTCACTAAGCGTGGTTGGCTCGGTGTACAAATCCAAACCGTTTCCAAGGATATTGCAGATAGTCTTGGTCTGGATGAGGCCTATGGGGCGCTTGTCGCGGGGATCGTGAAAGATAGCCCGGCGGCGAGAGCGGGATTTAAGAGTGGCGATGTGATATTACAATTTGATGGTAAGAAAGTTACTGAGTCCCGTCGTTTGCCACGCATGGTAGCGGAAACCGACGTAGGTAAAAAGGTACGGGTAGATATTTGGCGGGCTAAGAAAAACAGAAAGCTCTGGGTAAAGCTGGGAGAACTTGAAAAGGTCGATCAGGTGGCACTCGGAGATGGCAAAAGAGCGCCCAAAAGTACCGCACAGAATTTTGATGAGCTTGGTCTCAGTCTGGCAACCATAAGTAATGATTTAGAAAAGCGCTTTAAGCTGGCGGACGATGTCGAGGGCGTTTTGGTAATAGATACTAAATCGGACGGCGTGGCTGCAGAAAAGGGTCTTCGACCTGGAACGGTGATCGTTGAGGTTAATCAGGTAAAGGTAAAAACTCCCCGCGATTTTTCCGAGGCGCTTAAGAGAGCTCGAAAAGCAAATCAAAAATCAGTTTTGTTGCTTATTAATGAAGGTGGCGAGGTACGCTTCATTGGCCTAAAATTAGTTAAAGGGTGAGTGCGCAAAAATTTCTGAAACCGAAGGCGTCGTCGAATATTCGGAGTTGCTATTTATTACCTTTCCCACCTGACTAGAAATTTTCGGCGCTTCAAGCATAATGCTTGAGATTCAGAAAGAAGAATTGGGGGGTATGGAAGTGGTTTCAACCAAATCATCGACACGCCTAAAACAACTCATACACCGTAAAGATAAGGTCTTAGTTGTGCTACATCCTCCGTCGGCCGCCCATGCGCGCGTGATGGAGGAAGCAGGCTGCGAGGCAGGCTTTGTAGGCACCGGTGGAGTTGTTGGCGCTTATACGGGCATGGATGATGTTGGCCAGGCGAGCATGATGGAATGTATTCAAATTGCCGGATGGATAGCTGAAAGCGTCAAATTCCCTATTATTCTGGACGGCGATACGGGGCATGGTGGGATCATGGCGGTTCGGCGTCTAATCCGCGAGTGTATACGTCATGGGATTGCTGGTATTCGCATTGACGATCAACCCATAGAAGGTAAACGGAAAACGCAAAGCGACGGTGTCGAAGTGGTATCCATTGATCAGGCGGTGGCGCGTTATCGGGCTGCAGTGGATATGAAAAACGAGTTGGATCCAGATTTTATTATTCAGGCACAATGCTACGCCCGCGACGCGGCTAATAGCGACCTTGAAGATTGTATCAAACGTTTGCAGGCCTATGAGCAGGAAGCGGGCGTGGATTGGGTGCAGATAGAATCACCTCATTCGAAAGAAGAGATCGCGCAAGCCCGTGCAGCGGTCAAAGGACCGCTTTCATTTATGAAGGGTAAGCTGAAGCAATTTTTGACTCTTGAGGAACACCTGGAACTGGGCTGTAATATTGCTTGGTTTCCGGGCTTCACCCATCATGTTACCTGGGCAGCGCTTTATGATTTCATGCTCGATTTTAACGAGCGCGGTATGACCGCGTGGGATGAATTTCAGGCGTCTCGCAAGGACAAACCTTATCCAATTCCGAAAGTGGGCCCGGAAGGAGAGGGGCAGGCGAAACAGATGGAGCTTGAGCAGAAATATTTCAGCGCGGAAATGTTGAGAAAATATAGAGCCTAAACGTAAAAACGAGGAAACAAATATGGCACGTGGTAATTTGAAAATTTTTGATTCCGATACCCATGTTGGGCCTTATGTGAACGTATTGGAACCTTATATGAGTGAGCGCGACAGGAGAGTGCTAGCAGAAGAGTGGGGGGAGTTTAAGTCGACTGGAGCGCGAACTGACAATACTACTTTTACGCGTGGCGCGAGGAAGTACCTTCGTCGTTTGGGAGAAGCCGAAGCGGATACATCGAAAAAGGGTTATATGGCTGGGTTTATAGGTGCTCAGAAAAAGAGCCCGTCTTCGCAAGTGGACAACGACCCTCACGAACGCATTAAAGACATGGATTTGGAGGGGGTTGACGTAAACCTGACATTACCTTCGGGTTGGTTTGGCACTTTTATCGGTCATGACGACGTGGAGCTTGAAACCGGTATGATCAGTGCTTACCACCAGTGGATGGAGGATTATTGCGGAATATATCCAAAGCGTATTGGCGGTGTAATTTTGTGCACGAGCCGAGACATCGAGTTCAGTGTGGCACAAATAAAAAAATGGGGTAAATCTGGTTGGGCGTGGGGTATTCTTGTCTATACGCCACCGAAAGTGCCACTAGATCATCCTGACATTGAGCCGATTTGGAAGGCTGCCGCAGATCATGATCTGGCGATTACATTGCACACATTTACGGTAATGCCACCCTATGCCCCCGGTGGAACGGATAACTGGGAAAATCTCTTCCTCCAGCGCTCGGCATCGCATCCCTGGTGCGGAATGCGGAATGTTGCCTGTGTCGTTGGATCCGGCATTATGGATCGGTATTCGGATATCCGTGTGGGCTGTTTGGAGGCGGGCCACAGCTGGCTGCCGTTTTGGATGGCGCGCATTGATGAGCACGCGCGCACCATTCCATCTGCCTTACCCGAGGATTTAAAGATGTTGCCTAGCGAGTACATTAAAAGTGGTCGCTTTTTTCAAAGCATCGAAATTCCTGAAGGTGGCGAGTTAACCAATATGATTATCGATTTTCTCGGTGAAGATATTTTGATGTATGCCTCGGATTATCCGCACGGGGAGAGCCATTTTCCTGAATCGGTTGATTTGGTCATGGATTGGACAATGTCCGATGAGCGTCGTTCAAAGCTCATGTGGGAGAATGCTTGCAAACTTTATGCGCGCGCCGACGTGAATTAGAGGAGAGTTGGGGAAAGTATATGCCAAAGATTGATCGCGTCGAAATTAGGGTTACGGACTATACCTCCCGTCTGAAACGAACGACCATGCACGGCGACTACGATACGGGTGCATCGGGCACATTACTTGGTAAACCATGTCTGCTTCGTATCTTTGCCGATGGTATTACCGGATACGCTCAAGTTCGCCCGACGACGCCGGGCCACTCAATGCCAGATACTTGGAAAAGTGTCTCCGGTGCTTTTGAGGAGATTATCGGGCCTATGCTGATTGGGCGTGATATTTTTGATATCAACGCGATATTCGCGGAATTCGATATGGTTCTTCCCTACAATCCTGTAGTTCGCACGATGCTAGATTTTGCGCTTCATGATGCCCAAGGTAAGGCTACTAACCAGCCTGTTCATAATCTGCTCGGCGGTCTTTCCCAGGAGTTATTGCCACTAGAATGGTCGATCAGCATGTATGACGACCCACAACAGAGTATCAATGATGCCCTCCGCGGTAAGCAGGAATTTGGTATTAATGTGGCCTGCCTCAAAGCGGGTTCGCCTAAGGGCTGGCGCCATGATGTCATGTGCTTCGAGAAGCTTCGTGAGAGCTGTGGGCCCGAAATGGAGCTTGGTATGGATCCCAATACCGCCTGGAGTGTGCCCGATACGGTTTTAGCCTTGGAGGCCTGCCGCGATGCGCGTCTTGATTATATCGAACAGCCGATTGAACGACGCGATCATGCAGGGCTAGCTCATATTCGGCGTAGTGCGCGCGGCACAAAGGTAATGGCTGATGAAGCAGTGATGAGCGTACAAGATGCTTACGATTTAGCAAAGGCGGAAGCCTGCGACGTATTCTGCGTCAAGCTCTATCGTATGGGAGGATTGAAGATAGCGCAAAAAATTGCCGGCATTGCGGAAGGTGCTAATATTCTCATTAATATCGGTGGGCTTGCCGTGATGTCGCAATTGGAGGCTGCAGCCGCAGCACATTTCTACGCTAGTCTGCCCGCACGCCGTTGCATGCCGGCGGGTGAATTTATTTTTGGGCTTGGTGTATCCGGCGAGGACCCGCTGGTCCCCGAACCTGACTTTAAAATTGAGAATGGCCATGTAAGGCCGCCTGCGGGTCCTGGGCTTGGGATCAATATCGACGAAAAAGCTCTAGAGAAATACACACTCTATAAGGAGGTAATTTCATGAACGCTCAAGTCGCAGAACTCGATAACGCTCCCGCGGACGTCGCGCCGGTCACGCGCATTGTTGCGGAATGGGTTGCCAATCTAAAATTAGAGGATATCCCTGAAGCCTCACTCAAGCATGCTCGGCGTGCATTATTGGATAGCCTCGGCTGTGGTATTTACGGTAGCGAACAGGAATGGTGCCAGTTGGCAACCATTGTGGCGGAGGAAAACTCCTTCGGCGGTCCTTGTGCGGTCTGGGGTGCCGGCAAACGTGTTGGTCCGGCGGATGCGGCTATGGTTAACGGCACTGGCATACATGGTTTTGAGATCGATGATCTTCATGTAGAATCGATGCTACATCCTGGTGCGGTTATATTGCCTGCGGTCATAGCGCTCGCGGAAGCGCGCAATCTCTCGGGCAAAGATATTTTGCGGGGACTGGTGGTCGGTTACGAGATAGGCATCCGTACGGCGATTTGTTCCAGTATCGAACATAAACTCAAAGGCTATCATATGACGCCCACCAACGGCACGATTGGAGCTGCCGCAGCGGCAGCCGCCACTTTGGGTCTTAATGTCGAGAAGACCAACGACGCCATCGGTATTTCAGTTAGTTTTGCGTCCGGCCTCTATTCTGCGCGAAAAGGCGCAATGACTAAACGCCTTCATGGTGGTCTGGCGGCCCGGAACGGCGTTCTGGCGGGTTTGCTGGCAGAGAAAGGCTTTACTGGCGCTAAGGATGGATTGGAAGTCGATTTCGGCGGTTATTTCTCAACCTTGGGCGAAAATTCTGATCTTTCAATCATGACCGACGACCTGGGCTCGCGCTGGCATATCGATGATATTGGCTTTAAGGCTTATGCATCTTGCGGTAGCACGCACACTACGGTGGATTGCGTGAAGAAACTGATGGATGAGGGACTTAGTGCTGATAATTTGGAAAGTCTTACGGTGCGTATCTCGAAGGCGGGCTTTACTAACGTGGGGTGGAAATACGAGCCAGTTGGCATTGTAGGCATGCAAATGAACGGCCGTTTTGTCGCCGCGACGCAATTACTGAAGGGTGAAGTTTTCGTAAATCAGTTCTCCGTCGATCGAATGGAAGATCCTGATACACTCGAGCTTATCAAGAAAATAGATATTGTTCATGACCCAGAAATTGATGCTCTGGGACTTGCAAAACGCCACACCGTCGTGGTTACAGCTAAGGATACTAGTGGGAAGGAGTATGAAACTACGCGCGAACAGCGAAAAGGTAGTGCGCAATTCCCGCTGAGTGACGCGGAGTTGGAATCCAAATTTCGCCGGACCGCGGGCGTTGTTATTCCGGAAAAGACTGCGGATAGAATTGTCGAATTGGCAGGCTCTATCGAAACGGCAGAGACAACGGAGGAATTGAGTAGTTTGTTGTTGGGTCAGGCGCAAATACCGCTTGCTCGGCTTTAGAATCGCATTAGATTATCGTCTTTTTAACGCGATTGTTCCGAGGAATCTCTCATGGTTCAGGCTGAAACAACCGCGCCGCTAACGCGACGCGAGCAGGGCGTTGTTGCGCTCATTAGCACTGGTCACGGCATAACCCATTATTTGCACTCTATTGTGCTAGTGGTGAGCCCACTTATAAAAGAAAAGTTCAATCTCTCTTATACGGAACTTGGACTTTTTTTCACTATTTACACGTCAGGCAATTTCCTTGCAGCTTTAGTCGGCGGCCCATTTGCTGACCTAACCGGCCGACGACAATTACTGCAAGTGGTTTCGATGGCAGTCTTATCGTTAGCCATTCCGTTGCTCGGGTTTGTGGAGGAGTATGCCACGCTTCTAGCGCTGGGCGTCTTCATTGCATTTTCTAATCAACTTTGGCATCCGGCTGCTATTCCCTATTTGGCGACCCGGTTTAACTCGCACCGTGGGTATGTCATGTCGATCCACGGAATGTGTTCCAATATGGGTGACGTATTAGTCCCTTTGATTGTACCTGCTATGTTGACCGGTAATTATATGGTTGCGCAGCTAGACCCTATGTCGTGGCGCAGCGTCATGATCGTCAATGCGACCCCCGGCTTTCTGATTTTGCCGCCTTTGGTCCTCATGGCATTGCGGGAGAAGGTTTTAAAGGCAGGCGGCGAAAGGCTCAATCTGAAGAGCTATTTTGCTGGCATCGTCGAGCAGGCTAAAAATCGCGTGGTAATGGGGGTCGGGCTTATTGCTGGTCTAAGGACTACGGCGCAGTCGGGTTCGCGTAATTTCTTACCGGTTTATTTGGTTGATCAATTTGACTGGACCTTGACCCAGGCTGGTTTCGCCTTGTTGCTGCTTAATTTGGGTGGCTCAGTTGCGGCTGTTCCAGCGGGTATGGCATCGGATAAATTTGGCAGGCGCAGAGTTATGTTAGTCGCCATCACTGCGGCGACGCTGTTCATCCTTATGCTTCCGCTGTTACAGGATGAATTCATGATCGTGATGGGAATTTGTTTGGTTGGCTTCTCTATATATGCAACCCGACCGGTATTGCTAAGTTGGATGATGGATTCGGTGTCCAGTAATTTTCGTGGCACCGCGACAAGCTTAATGTTTGCCACTCAATCGGTGTTTTCGATCCCAAACATGGCGATTACCGGTATCATCGCCGATACGTTTGGTGTTGCAACAATCTTTTATTGGTTCGCTTTGATGCTACTGATAGCTAACGCGGTTATCTTCTTTCTGCCAAAGGATGACTGAGGCCGGTGACAGCTACGTTGTATGTCATCTTCGGTCTCATGCTAACCGCTGCCACCTTCTTTTGGTTCATCCCCTACACAAGTAGGGGAGGCGACAAAACTTAGGGAATAGGGTAGTCAGGTACTTATGTCCAATATCGTAAATGCCTTTAAACTTCCGAATCCGGGCCCAGCTTTATGTCTGATGGCGGGTCATGGGGCAACCCATTGGATGATTGGGGTGTTTTATGTGTTGCTTCCGTTTGTCCGGGAGGATTACGGTTTTAGCTATACGCAAATTGGGTTTTTGTTGGCTGCTTTTGAGGCAGGCGTACTCGTGTGCAGTCTGGCGAGTGGGCCGGTAGTGGATATGACTGGGCGTAGGGTAATTTTTCAGGTGTTGGCGCTGGTGGTGGGCGGCTTGGCGATGTTGGCCCTTGCGGTAGCTCCCGATATTTTCTTTTTCTGCGTGATGGCAGCGTTGGTGGGCGGGGCGACCCAATTTTGGCACGCACCAGCGACGGCCTTTCTGTCGTTCTATTATACTACGAACTGGGGCTATGTGGTTGGTATTCACGGTATGGGTGCTAATATAGGTGAAGCTATTGGCCCGCTTATCGCCGGTGTTGTGATTACAACTTTTGGCTGGCAAATGGGCGCTTTGGTCCCTGCAGTTGCGTCGATTGTGGCAGCCATTGCGTTGTTTGTTTTGTTGTTACCCAAGGACACCCCGGGCGATGGGGAAAAAGCCAAGGGTCTTACTCTCGGCCAATATTTCGATGGCTTCGCGGGGCTGCTTAAGAATTTTGGCGTAATGATACTATGCGTCATGATGGGTATCCGTTCGACAGCGCAGTTATTAGTCCGCACCTTCGTACCGCTTTATCTGCGCGATATTATGGGTGCAAGTGCTACAATAATCAGTGCGGTTTATGCGATCATGCATGTGGGCGGAATGATAGCGAACCCGGCGGGTGGCGTAGCGTCAGACCATTTTGGGCGCAAGCCAATCCTGGTGGTGGCGTTACTGGCTGGCACTGCGCTCATACTAGGGCTGACTCTGGTTGGTAATGAGGTTCTCTTTATCATCGGCATCGGTTTTCTTGGTTTTACGCTATACGGTACGCGGCCGGTGACGCAAAGCTGGATCCTCGACATGGTGCCGAAGAACTTGCATGCAACCAGCGTGGCCCTGCGCTCTTTGGTGCAATCGGTGTTTGGGCTCGCTGCTCCGCCGCTAGGCGGTATGGTGGCCGACATGTACGGTTTGTTGCACGTTTTCTACGGTATCGCGTTATTACTGATGATTGCAAACTTACTGACATTTTTAGTACCGGAAGTCTCTAAAGATGTAAAAGCGGCTGAATAGCGCAGGCCACTCGATCGCCCTTGTTAACGAGGCGTCTCGGCTCTAAGGTAATGTTTCCTTTGCGCTGTTCAGGATAATTCTTTGGCCTCTCCCCGGTTTCTATCTGCATTCCGGCTGCCCAATGCCGGTGGTGCTTGGCTGATGTGTATTGGACATGCGGCGACCCATTGGGTTTCGGCTATTTTCTATATGTTACTGCCATTCATCCGCGAAGAGATGGGGATGAGCTATGCGGAAGCTGGCTTGCTCGCGTCGGCTTACCAGACCGGCTTTTTTCTGGGTAGCTTAGCTAGTGGGCCCGTCGTCGATATTACCGGCCGTCGGGTTGTGTTCCAGGTTGGAGCTTTAGTAGCGATTGGCGCCGCTATTACTGTGATTGGCGTGGCGGAAAATTTCCTGTTGTATCTTGTGATGGTTATGCTCATGGGGGGCGCTGCCAATTTTTGGCATCCGCCAGCCATTGCATTCATATCCGATACCTATCCCAATAATCGTGGACTTGCGCTCGGCGTACATGGCATGGGCTCAAATATGGGCGAGGCTTACGGTCCTTTGATCGCTGGATATTTAATTACCCTAATAAGCTGGCAGGGGACGGCGATTGCGGCAGGAATGCCCACAGTCGCCGTGGCATTTATACTTTTTATAATATTGATTGGAAAAGACAAACCGGTCTCTGGCAAAGGTCCTCAAAGCCAAGGGCAAAGTATGACTGAGTATTTGGAAAATTTTGCCGATTTATTGCGCAACCCGATCGTTGTTGGGATTTCATGCATGTCGGGAATTCGCTCCGCTGGTCAGACTCTGGTAAAGACGTTCCTGCCATTGTACATGAAGGATTCGCTGGGCATGGGGGCCACGATGATGGGCTGGGCCCTTTTTGTTATGCAACACGGTGGCATGATTGTGGCTCCCATCGCCGGCGTAGCTGCAGATCGGTATGGGCGACGACGGATGCTTATATTGGTGTTGAGCGTTACATCGGTGTCAATGATCGCGCTGACTTTCATTGAGAACAAGATGCTTTTCGTAGTTGGGATGGGTGCGTTTGGGTTTGTCACCTATGCGATGCGCCCCATCAGTCAGGCGTGGATGATGGATGCAGTACCTAATGATATGGCTGCTTCGTCTATGAGCTTGATGTTTTTAGTTCAAGGTATACTTGGCATGCTGTCGCCGTTCCTTGGTGGTTGGCTGGCTGATGCGCATGGACTTGAATCGGTTTTTTATCTTATTGCGGGCTTGTTGCTTATCGCTAACGCGGTAACTTTCTTTATTCCCGATCCTTCTAAACACGTGGCCCAACCAGTCGCTAAGCCGGCGGAGTAGACGCGATGGCGGCAACCGAAAACCATACAGCATTTGGAGGTAAGCCTGTGGCGCCCGTGATCTTGTTGGCCCTTGGTCACGGCGCGACCCATTACACCTGGGGCACAATCTTAATACTTGTGCCATTTATCAAGCAGGCACTCGACCTCACCTATACTCAAGCCGGATTGATAGTAGCGGTCTTTCATGTGACGGGTTTTTTCGCAAATTTCATGACGGGATTGGCGGTCGATGTTTCCGGTCGCCGGATGTTATTCATGGTGTTGTCTGCTTTATTGTGCGGGGCGACGACATTTTCCTTGGGCTTGTCGAGTAGCTTGTTTTTGATTTGTGTTGCTGCTGGGTTTATGGCGATTGGCGTACAGGGTTGGCATCCGCCGGCTTTTGCTTGCCTTGCCGAAGAGTATGAAAAGGCTAAAGGGTTGGTTTTCTCTATTCACGTGGTGGCGGCAAATATAGGTGAAGCTCTGGCATTTCAGATCGGTGGCTTGTTGGTTACGTTACTTGGCTCTTGGCAGCTTGCGGCAATGGCTGGCGGTATGCCAGGCCTTTTGATGGGCGTTATTTTACTCATTTTTATGTTGCCTAAGGAACGCGGAGCCGGCGGCGGACAAAAGCAGGGTATGGGGCTTAAGGATTATCTTGAGGGATATGTGCAGTTACTAAAAAACATGCCAGCTATGATGGTTTGTTTAGTGAGCGCACTTCGCACTATGGCGCAAAACGGTTTAATGGTTTTTGTGCCGCTTTATTTAATCGATGTTTTGGGGGTGACCGCCGCGCTAACCGGCACCGCAATGTTGCTGATGCAGGTGACCGGTGGTTTTGCCACGCCTGTTGGTGGTTATACTGCTGATCGGTATGGGCCACGCCCTGTTCTGTTTGTTTGTATAAGTATCACTTCGGTAGCTATTGTTGCAGCGACCCTTTTGACGGATCCGACCAGCTATATCGCGTGTATCGCCATCATTGGTTTTGTATTGTTCGCCATTCGGCCGGTCTTGCAGCGCTGGATTGTCGATTTGGTGCCAAACGAGTTTCGAGGGTCCGCGACCAGTGTGATGTTCAGCATGCAGGCGGCGGCTAACGCTATTACACCCATTATAGGTGGCTGGATTGCAGATAGTTACGGTATGATGCCGGTTTTTTACTTCTTGGCGGTAATTATGTTGACGGCGAATTTGGTTACGGTGGTTTTGCCGAAGAGAAATCCTGCGAATGCTGATTGAGAAATATTAGAAAGGCAGTAAATGGCCGCAAGCGCTGAAAATGGTAAGGCATGGGTCCCCGGTAATGGGGCATTCGCACTGCTGTGCGCGGGGCACGGGGTCACTCACTTTGTCTTCGCGGCAACCATCATGTTGTTGCCTTATATTCGCCAAGACGGTGGCTTGAGCTACACGGAAGCAGCTAGCCTAGGGACGGTTTATTATGTAGCTGCTTTCATCGCTAATTTCGTTAGCGGTTACTGGGTGGATGCGGTCGGAAAGCGCGTGATGGTGCAGCTGGTAAGCGTATTAATGGCCGGTGGTGGCGTGATAATGGCCGGACTTGCTGGCTATGTCATGGACGGGTTCTCACTGTTCATCGTATTGGCGATTGGTTGGGCGTTTAGCGGCATGGGTAATCAGGCCTGGCATCCGGCGGCCTTTTCGTATTTAGCCAAATACTATGATGATCGGCGCAGTTTTGTTTTTTCCATCCATGTGGTGGCGGCAAATGTGGGAGATGCTATTTTTCCGCTTATAGCCGGTTTTCTATTGGGTCACGTGTTTGTTTCAGTTGCGGGTAAGGAGATGTGGGAGCCGGTAGCGATTTTCGCCGGTATTCCCTGTTTGTTGGTAGGGGCTATCCTTATAGTTTATTTGGCACCGCGCGATCGCGCGATTATTGGCGGGCCGCCGAAGGGTATGAGTACAAAATCCTATTTCGAGGGATACGCCCAATTGCTGAAGAATAAGAATGCCATGTTGTTGGCATTGGTGGCTGGCCTTCGGAATGCGTCACAAACCGCACTACTCTATTTTTTGCCGTTATATATGGTAGATGTGATTGTGAGCGGTCCCGTATTAGTTGGAATTGCGCTTACCTTGTTGCAGGTAGGCGGGATGCTCGGTGCACCCATCGCGGGATATGTGGCGGACTGCAAAGGGCAGCGCCCCGTAGTTTTCGTATGTTTAACACTGACGACTGTCATTCTCGTGGCGGCACTTTTCGTAAAAGAGCCCACGCATTTTGTAGCGGTTATTGCGCTGATGGGCTTCGCGCTCTACGCAGTTCGGCCTGTGGTGCAAAGCTGGATGATGGATTTGGTGCCGGAAGAATTTCGTGGGTCCGCCACTAGTGTGATGTTTGGTGTGCAATCCGCTATGAATGTGATCTTCTTGTCCGTCGCGGGGCCGATTGCGGACGCCTATAGCCTCGTCACAGTGTTCTATATTATTGCTGGCGTGGTGTTGATCGCAAATATGCTGACCTTCGCTTTGCCAAAAAATTCGACTCGTATAACCGTAACACTCTAGTGGGGTGCTATGTCTAATTTGGGTTTTTCCGACGCGCTTAAGCTCAAAGGCCAAACTGCAATTGCGCTGATTGGTCTTGGTCATGGTGCCGTGCATTGGGTCTATATGGTATTCACGGTTCTGACGCCTTGGATTAAGCAAAGCTTTAGCTTGAGCTATACGGAAATCGGATCGCTTCACGCCATCTTTCATATTGCGTCTTTTGCCGCCAATGCTGGCAGTGGCGTCTTGGTGGATATCACCGGCAAGCGTGTTTTGTTTCAAGTGGTTGCCGTGTTAGCTGGCGGCATTGCTATATTAGTCTGTGGTTTAGCGGATGGTTTTTTGCTGTTGGCCAGCATGATGGCCATTATCGGTGCTTCCAATAATCTCTGGCACCCTGCAGCACTTGCCTTTTTATCGCAGGAGTTCCCGGAGAATAAGGGTTATGCGCTTTCAGTCCATTCTTTGGGGGCGAGCCTTGGCGATATATTGGCGCCCTTGGTCGCTGTTTCTTTTTTTATTGGGGTTTTGCAGATCAGCTGGCGGTTCGCGGCGATGGTCAGTTCTGTGCCTGTTTTCCTTGTTGGATTGGCAATTCTAATTATTGTACTGCCAAAGGATTTTATAGGACCTACTGGCGATGCGAAGCGAGGTATGAGTGGGCGTGATTACTTATCTGGACTTGCTACTCTTCTAAAAAATAGGGCTATTTTGGGTATTTCATTGATGGCGGCCTTTCGCACGTCGGCATTGTTTTGTATCTTTTTCGCTTTACCGCTCTATTTGGTCGACGTGTTGGGTCTATCGGTGGAAACACAAGGACTTGCTATGGCTATGATGCAGATTGGCGGTTTTGTTACCGGCCCATTGGCGGGTACTTGGTCGGATAAGATTGGGCGTCGTCCGATTGTGATGGGCGGATTATCGGCGATTACAATCGTGATAATTGGCCTGACTTTTGTTGGCAATCCTGCGGTGTTTGTAGTCGGTATTACGGTTTTGGGGTTTGCACTTTATGCTATTCGCCCGGTCACCCAAGCTTGGATGATGGATCTTGCGCCAAAAGAACATGGCGCGTCGGCAGCGAGCGTCATGTTTGCGATGCAAAGTGGCTGGACTCCAATCGTCGTGCTTCTGAGCGGTGTGGTTGCCGATGAGTTTGGTCTACTCTCCGTGTTCTATCTTATTGCTGCCTCGATGCTATGCGCTAACATTGTGGCATATTATTTGCCTAGTGAAAAAAGAGAGGAAAGTCACTAGCTGACGAATTCGTCGTCCCGGTACCCCTGCAGATAAAGAAGCGCTGTGAGATCGCCGTGATCAATCCGTGCCGCTGCCTCGCGGGCTACAATGGGTTTTGCATGATAGGCAACGCCAATGCCGGCGGCGCCCAGCATCGTGAGATCGTTAGCGCCATCACCGACGGTTATACTGGCTTCTATTGGAATGTTTTGTGCCTTGCATAGCGCTAGTAAACGCTCTTTCTTCGCGTTCCGCCCAAGGATCGGTTCAATCACTTGGCCGGTTAGTTTACCATCGGCAATTTCCAATTGATTAGCCTGATGAAAATTGAACCCTAGCTGATCACGAATATCGGCTGTATAGCTGCTAAAACCACCGGAGACTAAGGCGCAATAAGCATCATTGGTGCGCATGGTGGCCACTAATTCTTTTGCTCCCGGCATTATGCGGATAGATTTTTTTGTTCGCTCGATCGCACCGATATCAAGCCCGGCGAGGAGCGCGACTCGTTCTTTGATGGCGTCATCAAAATCTAACTCACCATTCATAGCGCGTGCGGTAATTTCGGCTATTTGATCGCGAATGCCTACTTCGTCGGCGAGTTCATCAAGCATTTCGTTTTCAATAATAGTTGATTCCATATCGGCGACAAGTAGGCGCTTTCTTCGGCCCAAAAGTGGTTGAGCGACAGCATCTACTGCGATATCGCCGAGCGCTTCGAAGGCTAATTCGCGACTATCTTCGCATTCAATGCCGGAAAACCTAAGGTCTACAGCCGTACGGTAGGCTAACCAGTAGGGGGGGTCGATCTTCGCCCCCATACCCGCCAGCGTGGCAATGACTTCCGATATTTGGGTCTCGTCTAGTTGGCTTTTTGGGCCAATCAATGTCAGTACTTTGTCCATAGCGCTGTCATCTGTATCCTCCTGGCTTATGACTGGCAACGAACAATCTAACGTCCTGGTAATTACGGGGCCGACTGCGAGCGGTAAATCTGGTGCCGCATTGTCTGTGGCTGAAGAGTTTGGTGGCGCAGTAATCAATGCGGACAGTATGCAGGTCTATCGGGATTTACGCATTTTGACCGCTCGACCATCGGAAGCAGATGAAGTGCGCGTGCCACACCTTCTTTATGGCGCGCTTGCAGCCTCGGAGCGGTGCACGGCGGTGCGATGGTCTGAAATGGCATTGGCGGCAATCGAAGAACAGATTGGTTATGGGAAACTGCCCATTCTTTGCGGAGGCACGGGTCTTTACCTTAAAGCCTTGATGGAAGGCTTGTCACCTATACCCGATATTCCTGATGATGTCCGGGATGCGGTGCGCGCGCGGGTTAAGTCTGAAGGGACGGATGGGTTACATAGGGAGCTGGTGGCACTTGGAGATCCGATAGCGGCGCGCCTTATGCCTGCGGATAGGCAACGTGTTACTCGTGCTTTCGAAGTATATAAGGCAACCGGCCAGTCTCTCGCTGTCTGGCAAGCTCTGCCGAGCGAGGGAATTGCCGAGCACTTGCAATTCCATACAATTTTGATCGATCCGCCGCGCGACGCGCTTTACAGGTCTTGTGACCGACGTTTTGCCGAAATGGCAGGAAATGGCGCAATTGAGGAAGTCCGAGATCTAATGGCTCTTAAGCTCGACCAGGGGTTACCGGTGATGAAAGCAGTCGGTGTAAAAGAACTTGCAGGATTTTTGGATGGTATCCAGACTTTAGATGATGCCATAGCCGCATCTCAGCGGGCTACAAGACGACTTGCTAAAAGGCAGATTACTTGGTTCTCGAATCAGATGATTCCAAATCTACATATTAAAAAGCAATATTCAGAAAGAATTTTATATGAGATCTTTTCATTTGTTATGAAAAAACGGTTGACCGGGGTTAGGTGACGGACTATTGTCCCGCTCCCGCCGGCATATTTGCCCGCGATTTGTTATTGGCTGCGGTTTTTAGCGGCCTAGACAGTTGAAATTTTTAATAATGGAGCGTGTCATGGCGTCACGGAAACGCATGGGCGGTGCTGAAATCGTAATCAAGGCTTTGGTTGATCAAGGTGTCGAAGTGGTGTTTGGGTATCCGGGGGGTGCTGTTCTACCGATTTATGACGCCATTTTTCAGCAAAACCGGATTCGCCACGTTTTGGTACGCCATGAGCAAGGCGCCGTCCATATGGCGGAAGGCTATGCGCGCTCTACTGGTAAAGTTGGTGTGGTACTCGTGACTTCTGGTCCCGGTGCGACGAATGCAATCACGGGGCTTACCGATGCGTTGATGGATTCGATTCCCGTTGTGTGTCTGACCGGTCAAGTGCCAACTCATTTGATCGGAAATGACGCCTTTCAGGAATGCGACACGACCGGGATTACGCGCCCGTGTACGAAGCATAATTATCTGGTTAAGGAGACTGACGCATTAGCACGGACCATTCATGAGGCTTTTTATGTGGCGAGCCATGGCAGGCCCGGCCCCGTCGTGGTGGACCTGCCAAAAGATATTCAATTTGCGGATTGTCCCTACACGGATCCTAAATTAGTTAAGCCAGCGACCTATCGTCCGGCGATGAAAGGGAATATGGACAATATTGCTGAAGCAATCGAACTTATTGCCAAGGCTGAACGTCCAATTTTCTACGGCGGGGGTGGCATTATTAATTCCGGGCCAGCAGCTTGTAAAAAATTTACTAATTTTGTCCGTACCACGGGCTACCCTTGTACTTTAACGCTTATGGGCTTAGGAGCTTACACAGCCTCCGATAAGCAATTTCTCGGCATGCTCGGAATGCATGGCACGTATGAGGCAAATCTTGCTATGCATCAATGTGACGTAATGGTAGCCATTGGGTCACGGTTTGATGATCGAATTACAGGACGGCTTGATGCGTTCGCGCCTGGGGCCAAAATCATTCATGTTGATGTGGACCCTTCGTCGATCAATAAAAACGTCAAAGCAGATATACCCATAATTGGCGATGTCGGGCACGTCATGAGTCAGTTTGCTAATGCCTGGAAAAAACGAATTAAACGTCGACGTAATGGTAAGGCTATTGATGCTTGGTGGAAACAAATTGACCGGTGGCGTGCGCGTAATTGTTTGGCCTATAAAAAAGACGACAATGTCATTAAACCACAATACGCACTTGAGCGTTTGCAGGCTCTGACTGCAGATCGCGATACTTTCATAACTACGGAGGTTGGCCAGCATCAAATGTGGGCGGCGCAATTTCTGAAGTTTGATAAACCCAACCATTGGATGACGTCCGGTGGCCTTGGAACTATGGGCTATGGGTTTCCCGCAGCACTCGGTGTACAGATGGGCCATCCGAATAAGCTGGTGGTCGATGTTGCTGGGGAAGCTTCATTTATGATGAATATTCAGGAAATTTCGACTGCGGTGCAGCATCACTTGCCGGTCAAAGTGTTTATTTTGAACAATCAGTATCTCGGCATGGTACGCCAATGGCAGGAATTATTGCATGGTGGTCGCTATTCTGAGAGTTATGCGGAGGCACTGCCTGATTTTGTCAAGCTTGCTGAATGTTTTGGTGCGGTTGGTTTGCAGGCGACCAAGCCGTCGGAAGTTGATGACGTTATAAAAGAGATGATACTAACCGATAACATGGTTATCGTTGATGTTCGTGTTGATCAAAAGGAAAATTGTTATCCAATGATTCCGTCCGGCTCACCTCATAATGAAATGATTTTGAGCTCTGAAGCAAAAGCGGTAAGCAGCGGCGGCATCTCGGAAAAAGGCAAGGTATTGGTTTAGGAATCAACACAATGGCTAAAAAAAAGGCTTCAAAGGCAAAAAAGTTAATGACAACGGCACAACCCGGATCGGCTTATTTCTTAGTAGACCCGGATAAGCGGATTGAGCGCCATACTATGGCGGTTATGGTGGTTAATGAACCAGGTGTGTTGGCGCGTGTTATTGGTTTGTTTTCGGGCCGTGGTTATAACATTGAAAGCCTAACAGTTGCGGCAGTTACCGAAGATGATGGCATGTCATTGATCACAATTGTGACCTCCGGCACACCTATGATTATTGAGCAAATTCGCAATCAGCTCGATCGTTTGATTCCTGTGGAATCCGTCAAGGATTTAACTTTGGAGGGGCCTCATGTAGAGCGCGAGTTAGCAATGGTTAAGGTGGTGACAAAGGCAAAATCCCAGGAACGAGCAGAGATCCTTCGTTTGGCGGAAATATTTGGTGCCATTGTGGTTGATACAACAACGAGGTCTTTCGTCTTCGCGATGACCGGATTGCCCGGCAAGGTCGACTCCTTTATTGGGCTGATGCGGGAACTCGGTAAAACGGAAATTGCTAGAAGTGGTGTCGTTGCAATTGCCCGAGGCGCGTGAGCCCTCTAAAAGATGCCATTCTTTTTATGGACAAGTAACGCAAGAGATATTGAACGGGGAGCCCCACAATGCGTGTTTATTATGATCGTGATGCAGACGTAAATTTAATCAAAGGCAAGAAAATTGCTATTATTGGCTATGGTAGCCAAGGCCATGCTCATGCCATGAACCTTCGGGATTCCGGGGCAAAGGACGTTAAAATTGCACTGCGGCCTGGTTCGAGTAGCGCGGCGAAAGCAGAAGGGTCTGACTTCGAAGTTTTGGACGGGGCGGAAGCTGCAAAATGGGCTGATGTCGTCATGGTGTTGTCACCCGACGAGACGCAGGGCGCGACCTACCGGGAACAGCTGGCGCCCAATATGCGCGAAGGCACAGCTCTTGCGTTTGCCCATGGCCTTAACATTCATTTTGCACTGATTGAACCGCGGGATGATGTCGATGTATTCATGATTGCGCCAAAGGGGCCCGGCCATACGGTGCGTTCCGAATATCAACGCGGCGCTGGTGTGCCATGTTTGTTGGCGGTCCACCAAGATGCATCGGGCAATTGTCATGATTTGGCGCTGTCTTATGCGAGTGCGATCGGCGGAGGCCGAGCGGGGATCATCGAAACCACTTTCCGTGAAGAATGCGAAACAGACCTCTTTGGTGAGCAGGCGGTACTGTGCGGCGGATTAACGGCATTGATCATGAATGGTTTTGAAACACTGGTAGAAGCGGGTTATGCGCCGGAAATGGCGTATTTCGAGTGCTGCCACGAGGTAAAGCTGATTGTTGATCTAATTTATGAAGGTGGTATTGCCAATATGCGCTATTCGGTTTCCAACACTGCAGAATATGGGGATGTGACCCGTGGTCCTCGTGTGGTCAATGCAAAGACAAAGAAAGAAATGAAAAAAATACTTGATGAAATTCAAACCGGGCGCTTTGTCCAAGAATGGATGCAGGAATGTTCTACAGGTCAGCCGAGCTTCAAGTCGCTGCGGCGTAGGGGCACTGAACACGCCATTGAGGAAGTCGGGGAACGTCTGCGTGCGATGATGCCATGGATTTCTGATAATGCCTTGGTGGATAAATCGAAGAACTAGTAATTTCTCATTGAGCTTCAGGAAAATACTGCAAAAAAGAATTGCATAGCACACCTTTCGTAATGGGCACTCCTGAACTATATTCAAAGAGAAATCTGATAACTAGCGTTCGTCAGTCTTGGCTTGCGCACAGAATATGACGGTCTGGTGAAATGAACGTTCATATGAAACTGAACTCACTACGAATTGCGCGAAAGCATTTTCGTATGCAATTCCAGTGTTGCGTCTGCGTAGTCCTGCTTATTGGAGGTGGTCTAGGTCGACTTATACGCCCCTGACACTTTTTGTCCCTGCAAGGGAGAGGTGATCAGGGGTTTTCGGCTATGAACCGCTTAAGCGACAAGTAAGTAAAGGATTAGAACCATGACGAAAGATCAGAGTGCGGCAGCATCCGAGCGTATTATCATTTTTGACACCACAATGCGCGATGGCGAGCAGTCACCGGGCTGCTCCATGAATTTGGAAGAAAAATTACGCATTGCCGAATATCTCGATGAGATGGGGGTAGATGTCATGGAAGCTGGTTTTCCGATAGCTTCTAATGGTGATTTTGAAGCGGTTACGGAAGTTTCCAAGATCGTCAAGAACGCTAAGGTGGCAGGATTATCACGATCTGGTTATAAGGATATTGACCGAGCCTGGGAGGCTCTCCGGCACGCCCAGCAGCCCCGAATCCATACCTTTATCTCCACAAGTCCGCTCCATATGAAACATAAGCTGCAAATGTCGCCGGAAGCAGTCCATGAAGCAGTTGTTGATTCGATTTCTCATGCGCGTAATCTCTGTGAGGATGTGGAATGGAGCCCGGAAGACGGAACGCGGACGGAGAGGGACTTCCTTTGTAAGTGTGTTGAGTCCGCTATCAAGGCTGGTGCTGCCACAATCAATATTCCTGATACGGTTGGCTACACCATTCCTGATGAATTTGCCGATATTATAGGTATGTTGCGCGATCGAGTTCCGAATATTGATAAAGCGGTGATTTCTGTCCATTGCCATAATGATCTCGGTTTAGCTGTAGCTAATACGTTGGCTGCTATTAAGGCCGGTGCACGACAGGCAGAGTGCACGATTAACGGCATTGGTGAGCGAGCCGGCAATGCGTCGTTGGAAGAAATCGTAATGGGCCTGAGAGTGCGTCACGATTTAATGCCTTATGAGAATGGCATTGTGACTGAAAAAATTATCGGGGCCAGCCGTTTATTATCGTCAGTAACCGGGTTTGCAGTCCAACCTAACAAGGCGATCGTTGGGGCTAATGCGTTCGCTCATGAAGCAGGTATTCACCAAGATGGTGTGCTGAAACATGCGGGTACCTACGAAATTATGACCCCTGAGTCGGTTGGTTTGCTGCAATCCTCTCTTGTGTTGGGTAAGCATTCTGGTCGTCATGCTTTCCGAGATAAGTTAGAGCAATTGGGCTTTGAGCTGGGCGATAATGCCGTTCAGGAGGCATTTGTGCGGTTTAAGGCGTTGGCGGATAAAAAGAAGGACGTCTATGACGAAGACATTATTGCCCTCGTCGAAGATGAAATAACGCAAGCTTCGGAAGCGATAAAATTTGTATCGCTTGGTATTATTGCAGGTTCAAAAGGGCCACAACAAGCAGATTTGGAACTGGAGATCGATGGTAAGGTCCGAGCTATTCAGGCGACGGGTGATGGGCCCGTAGATGCGACTTTCAACGCTATTAGCGCGCTGATGTCTCATACGGCGAAATTGCAGCTTTATCAGGTACATGCTGTTACAGAGGGTACTGATGCGCAGGCACAAGTCACTGTTCGGTTAGAAGAAGATGGTAAGTCGGTGAATGGACAGGGGGCTGATACAGATACCTTGGTTGCATCGGCAAAGGCCTATATACATGCATTGAATAAGTTGATTGTTAAGCGGGCTAAAACTGCGCCAGAGGCACTTAGCGCATAAAATATGCGCGAGGATGTAAAAAAAGTTTTTTAAAGGTGCGCAGCGGCGTAAAAAGACACTCGGAGGAACAAGTTTAAAATATGTTGTCAAGTCTCCTAGGAATGCTGTCCGCTGATATGGCGATTGATCTGGGCACAGCCAATACGCTGGTTTACGTTAAAGGCCGCGGCATCGTGTTGAATGAGCCCTCAGTGGTGGCTATTGCAGAAATCAAAGGTAAGCGCCAAGTGCTTGCAGTTGGTGACGAAGCAAAAATGATGTTGGGCCGAACGCCTGGTAATATAGTTGCTATTCGGCCGCTTCGAGATGGCGTTATCGCTGATTTTGAGGTTGCGGAAGAAATGATTAAGCATTTCATCCGCAAAGTTCATAACCGCCGCAGTTTTGCCTCGCCACAGGTTATTGTGTGTGTGCCGTCAGGCTCAACAGCCGTTGAGCGACGAGCTATTCAAGAATCGGCTGAAGCAGCAGGCGCACGCCAGGTGTTTCTTATTGAGGAGCCAATGGCGGCTGCGATTGGTGCTGGTCTCCCTGTAACCGAACCGACGGGGTCCATGGTGGTAGATATCGGCGGTGGTACGACTGAGGTAGCGGTTTTGTCTTTAGGTGGTATCGTTTATTCCCGCAGTGTGCGAGTTGGTGGTGATAAGATGGATGAGGCGATCATTGCCTATATTCGTCGTAATCATAATCTCTTGGTAGGCGAAAGCAGTGCGGAACGGATAAAAAAGGAAATAGGCGTAGCGTGTGCACCAGAGCAAGGCGACGGCAGAGTTATGGAGATCAAAGGTCGCGATTTGATGAATGGCGTGCCGAAAGAGCTTGTAATCAGTGAACGTCAAATTGCTGAAAGTCTAGCGGAGCCGGTGGGAGCAATTATTGAAGCGGTTAAGGTCGCACTCGAACATACAGCGCCCGAATTGGCTGCAGATATTGTCGATAAAGGGATTGTCCTTACCGGTGGTGGCGCACTCTTGGGTAATCTTGATTATGTACTTCGCCATTCGACCGGTTTACCAGTATCCATTGCCGATGATCCGTTATCATGCGTAGCGCTTGGAACCGGGCGATGCCTTGAAGAGCTTAAAACGCTGCGTACCGTTTTGATCAGTATGTATTAGTAGCCAATTGGTATGGCTCTGTTTGTCTGGTGGTCGGAACAAAGGGGATTTAGGGTTGAAACCGAATAGGAGCAGCGTCCTTCGTTTAGCCGCACCAGTGCGGAATTTCACTCAGAAATTTTCTTATTTGTTCCTTTTGTTTGGTGCGCTCGCAATCATATTGCTAGGCCGAGCAGATCCTCAGATTTTTGAACGCACTAGGATGGCGGTTACTGACATCGTAGGTCCAATACTTGATGCTGCCTCTCGTCCACTAGCATCCGCTTCTGATGCTATTAGCGAGTTACAACACCTATCACAATTGCGGGAAGATAATGCCACTCTTCGTCTTGAAAATAGAAGGCTAATTCAATGGCAAACAGCGGCACGGTCTCTCATTGTGGAAAATGAGGAGCTGCGCCGCTTGTTGAGCTTTGTGCCCGACGATGTGGCCAAGTCCGTAACTGCTCGGGTTATCGGGGAGTCGGGCGGTACGTTTGTGCGCAATATTTTGATCAATGCGGGACGACTGGCCGGTGTTGCTAAGGGGCAAGCGGCAATAGTCAGTACTGGGTTAGTAGGGCGTGTCCAGGAAGTGGGAGAGAGGTCCGCGCGAATTTTGTTGATCACGGATCTCAATAGCCGCATTCCAGTGCTAGTTGAATCTACCCGACAGCGTGCGGTGTTGGCCGGTGATAACTCGGATCGGCCGCGTTTGTTGCATTTGCCCGGTAATGAGGTGGTAGAAAAAGGGGAACGGATCGTGACATCTGGGCATGGTGGTGTGTTTCCGCCAGGATTACCAATTGGTGTTGTTGCTCGGTCAAGTAAGGTGGATGCTATTGTGCAGCCTTTCATTCAAGGTGAAAAAGTGGAATTTATCCGTTTGATGGATTTTGGCTTGATAGGCGTTTTGAGCGATTTGGAATGGCGGACTAAAGCAGGTTGGCCAGAACGGCATGACAAGCCTACGAAACAATGATTGATCGAAACAGTAGTTGGTATTGGCTGGACTACGTGGCACGGTATGCTGCACCATTATTGATTACGATAGGCCTAGTCCTGGTCTCACAAGTTCCTCTTCGATTACCTGGTATTGCGCCGGTCACGATAGGCTTTAGCCTAATTGCGGTTTTTTATTGGGCGCTTCATCAGCATGATATGCTGCCGGCGGTAGCCGTTTTCTTTATTGGTTTATTACAAGATATGCTTGTCGGTACACCTATTGGCCTAAGTGCGTTCTCTCTCCTTTTTGCTTATGGGGTTGTTATTTCTCAGCGGCGTTTTTTCTATCGAAAGTCCTTTCTCGTGGTTTGGTTAGGGTTTTCAATAACAGCGATTTTGTTCGGGGTGTTGCGCTGGGGATTGGTATCTTTCATTGAAGGACGAGTCGTCCTGTTGGGGCCAACCATAATTGAATTTTTCCTTACCGTTACTTTTTATCCTATATTCGGATATATCTTCGTATTAGTTCATCGGTCTTTGCTGCGCGAGGCCTAGATGAAACAAGAGCAAACACAGGATAAGGTTTTTAATCGCCGCGCTGCAATATTGGCGGCGGGACAACTGACCGTGTTTTTAGGCCTCAGCGCACGCATGTATTACTTACAAGTAATCGAAGCCAACCGCTATCGGGTATTGGCCGAAGAAAACCGTATTAGTCTTCGTTTGTTGCCACCACCACGGGGCGAAATTATTGATCGAAAAGATCGACCGTTGGCAGTTAATGTTCAAATCTACCGTTTGGTTATTGTCCCTGAGCAGGCTAAGAACGTTGGTGAAATGCTGACTCGGTTATCGCAATTGGTTGAGGTCAGCGCTGATGACCGCCGTAGGGTACGTCGTGAAGCTAAACGTCGCCGTGCCTTTGTGCCCATTACTGTTCGAGAAAACTTATCCTGGGAAGAAGTGAGTCGTATCGAAGTCAATGCACCGGATCTACCGGGCATTACAATCGATGTTGCACAAAGCCGCTATTATCCCTTTGGGTATGTATCCGCTCATATATTGGGTTATGTGGCTGCTGTATCGGAAAAAGAGTTGTCCGGTGATCCTGTCTTGGAATTACCAGGTTTCCGGATTGGCAAGAATGGAATAGAACGGCGTTATGATCTTGAGCTTCGTGGTCGTGCTGGTAATACGGAAGTGGAAGTAAATGCACTGGGCCGGGTAATTCGTGAAATCGCCCGCAAAGATGGCCAGCCTGGCCGTGGAATTTCTCTGACTGTCGATATAGACCTTCAAAAGTTTATTACGAAACGTGTCTCCCTAGAGCGTCGCGCTTCGGTTGTAGTCATGGATACGCATAACGGCGATGTTTTAGGAATGGTCTCGAGACCGGGATTTGACCCGAATGCCTTTAACAGTGGCATGACGGTTGGCGAATGGAAAAAGCTTGCTAGTAATCCTGACCGACCTCTTACAAACAAAGCGATCGCTGGGCAGTATGCGCCGGGGTCAGTTTTCAAAATTATTGTGGCAATGGCAGCGCTTGAGAGCGGCATTAGGCCTAACATATCGGCTGAGTGTGAAGGTGTCTTAGAGTTTGGCGATGAATTATTTCACTGTTGGCGGAAAGACGGGCATGGGAATGTAGACCTCGTCGATGCTATTAGAGAATCTTGTGACGTTTATTTTTATGAGTTGGCACAAAAGCTCGGCATAAATAGTATTGCCAAAATGGCGGTGCGAATGGGATTCGGCGAAGTGCTAGACATAGAAATCCCTGGTGAGCGGCCGGGATTGATCCCTACAAAAAAATGGAAACGCAAAGTCCGCGGCGCCGCCTGGCTGGGTGGTGAAAGTTTGATAAACGCAATTGGCCAGGGTTATGTGTTGGCGACTCCGCTGCAAATGGCTGTAATGGTCGCCCGCGTGGTTAATGGCGGTTATGCGGTCGTTCCTCGCCTCACAAAAGGATTTGATGACGAACATGGTCCGATTCAGAGAGTGACGGATTTCCCATCCCTTGGAATATACCAACCGACACTAAAACTGGTGCAACAAGCGATGGATGAAGTTGTGAATAATCCAAGCGGAGGAACCGCATATCGCGCACGTATTATCGAACCTGCTTGGCAAATGGGCGGTAAAACCGGGACATCTCAGGTGCGTCGAATAACGCTGCAAGAGCGTGAAATGGGATTGAAGAAGAATGAAGAACGGCCCTGGAGAGAGCGGGATCATGCGCTTTTTGTTGGCTACGCGCCTATATCATCACCTCGCTATGCTTGCGCTGTTGTCGTTGAACATGGTGGCAGCGGTGCAAAGGCGGCTGCGCCGATTGCACGCGACGTCTTGCGTGAGGCTCAGCGATTAGACTCGGCTGCCACGCGGTTAAAGAAAGTCGCACAAAATGAGAAATAAAGTGCGATGAAAAAATATAGTGGGCATAGTTCCATGAAACGCACTTCTCTTGGAAACCCGGAAATGCGTTTAGTTGAAAAACTGGGGCAGATAAATTGGACTATGGTGCTCCTCATTTTAGCCGTAGCTTTTATTGGCTTTGCAATGTTGTATTCTGCTGCCAAGGCTAGCTTTGATCCCTGGGCATCGCGTCAGATTCTAAGGTTTGTGATTGGGCTCTTTTTAATGTTTGCAATCGCTATCATGGATATTCGATTCTGGATGCGGCATGCGTATCTTTTCTATGGGACCGGCTTAGTCCTCCTAGTAGCAGTGGAAGTTGCTGGCTCCATTGGTATGGGCGCACAGCGTTGGCTTGATTTCGGTGTGCTCCGAATTCAGCCCTCCGAAATTATGAAAATAGCTATCATTATGGCTCTCGCGCGATATTTTCATACTTTAGCGATTGAGGATGTGGGGCGGCCTTTATATCTATTAGTACCGCTGTTCATTACCCTTGCCCCTGTGGTGCTTGTGTTGCGGCAACCGGATCTTGGAACAGCGGTGATGATCGTACTAGGCGCAGGTGCTATGTTTTTTATCGCTGGCGTGCGTGTCTGGAAGTTTGTTGTAGTACTGGTCTTGGGTCTGGCTTCTGTGCCTGTGATTTGGAATTTTCTGCATTCCTATCAACGTAATCGTATATTGACGTTTCTCAATCCGGAATCGGATCCTTTGGGAGCGGGTTATCATATTCTACAATCCAAGATTGCATTTGGTTCGGGAAGTGTTTTTGGGAAAGGCTTTATCAATGGCTCGCAGAGTCATTTGGAGTTTCTGCCAGAAAGACATACGGATTTCATCTTTACGATGCTTGCCGAAGAATTCGGTCTCGTAGGTGGCGTTATGGTACTTTTGCTTTATTCAGTTTTGCTGATGTACGGGCTCGCAATAGCGTTGCGGAGCCGTAATCAATTCGGGCGCCTTTTGGCTATGGGGTTGACGACGAACCTCTTCCTCTATGTTTTTGCCAACGTTGCCATGGTGATGGGGGTAATTCCAGTGGTCGGAGTTCCACTACCATTAATTTCTTATGGTGGTACCGCTATGTTTAGTGTTTTGGTTGGTTTCGGGCTGATTTTGAATGTGTATGTCCACAAGGACTTACGAATTGGACGGCATTGGTCTGAAAGTAGCGTCTAATGAAGCGCATCGATACAAACCCTAATAGTGCAAATCCGTCTCAGCAACAAATCAGCAGCCTTTTAGAACATTATAATGCTGGGCGATTTGGTGATGCAGAAGCGTTAGCTATATCCATTACTCAACTATTTCCGGAAGAACAATTTGTTTGGAAAGTACTGGGCGCTGTATTAAGGCAAACGGGAAGGAGTTTGGAGGCTGTAAATGCTAATAAAAAAGCAGTTGAGTTAGATCCTCAAGATGCTGATGCCCACAATAACTTGGGCGTTACACTCCAGGACCTGGGTAGATTAAGCGAGGCCGAGGTAAGCTATTCGCATGCGATAGCTCTGGAACCTGGCTTTGCTGAGGCCCACTGCAACTTGGGTATTACGCTCCATACGCTTCAACAACCGGGTAGATTAGAAGAAGCAGAAGAAAGTTTAAGACACGCGGTAGCATTAAAACCAGAATTTGCTGAAGCGCACTGTAATTTGGGTATCACACTTCAAGAACTAGGTAGATTTGAAGAGGCTGAAGTAAGCTTTAGGCAAGCGATAGCGTTGAATTCTAATTATCCGGAAGCCCATAGCAACTTGGGTATTACGTTAAACTCGATGGGCTTAAAAGAAAGGGCCCTAGAGCACTTTGAAATAAACCTTCAATTAGTGAGGGGGCTGAATCCTATAAATCGTCATCATGATAGTTTTATAAAGATCAGCAAAGCAAAGATTGATCATGATATTGAGCAGTTCGAATATTTAGCTACTTCGGGTTGTGACAGTAAAAAATTCAAAGACCTTGCCGATCTCTTCAAAACTGTATCATCAGAAATTAATTATAAATCAGAAACGGATATTTTGACTCTAAGCAACAAACATCAAAGTTTCTTAAGAGATACTTACAATCGCCCTCTTCATATTCTTGACGCTCCTGCATTAAATGACTCGGCAATAGGTAAGACCCTCAATGTAAGTAAGATTACTGAGGACTATTTTGAACATGAGTTTGGTTTAACTTACTTCGATGAGTTTCTAAGCTCTGCCGCCCTAGAGTCTCTCAGAGAGTTCTTGCTGGGAAGCACAATTTGGTTCGATTTCTTCCATGATGGTGGGTATGTAGGGGCCTATCTAACGGAAGGCTTGGCCTGTCCATTGGTTCTGCAAATTGCCGAGGATCTCAGAAATAAACTTCCAAAAATATTTAAAAACCATCACTTAACTCAGCTTTGGGCATATAAGTATGATAGCCGTGCTTTCGGCATAAATAACTCTTTCAAAGGAATAAATGTTCATGCAGATTTTGCGGCTGTAAATGTAAATTTTTGGATCACCCCTAAATCGGCAAACTTGGACCCATCTTCGGGTGGATTGATCGTATATAATACCGAGGCACCTTTAGAATGGGATTTTAAAACCTACAATAATAATGAAGAAAAGATACGCGCGGAGATCGAAAAGTATGATCAGAAAAAAACGATCATACCTTACAATGAAAATAGAGTTGTGATTTTTAATTCAAATTTATTCCATGAAACAGATAAAATTGAGTTTAGTGAAGGGTATGAAAATCGGCGTATCAATATCACAATGCTATTTGGGAGGAGGGAGTTATAAAAAGCAAATAGATATTTTGAGAGCGATCTCTACAAGAAGCACTCAAGTAAGCAAATACCCCTGATGGGAAAAGCGGAATGTGTTTTATGTACCATCCATCTTCCATGATAGCCGAGTAATAACATTGTTACCTACGGGTAGTTTATGTCGCGTACCATACCCAGATTGCCAGAGAAAATGGGCTACATAACGCTGATGTAGATATTTTCTGGCCAATCAATATTAAGTTATAACCGGAAAGAAGGATCATCCCGGTTTGCCTGTCGAAGCACGGCGGCCCATTCGTCGGTGCCCAGTGGTTTCTTCTCCCACCGTTTCTTGTACTGGTCTCGTGTGTGTTCGCAGACTTCTTTTGGTACTTCCTTATATTCGGCACCGCCCATCATAAGCTTAGTTTGTACTCGGCAGGTGTCGACCAATCGGTCCATAAGAGCGAAAGTCTCTGCGATATTACGCCCGACCGTTAACAGCCCGTGATTGCGCATGATCATGCATTTCTTATCGCCCAGCTCCTCGGCTATAACAGGCCCTTCTTCATCATGATCAGCCAAACCTTCGTAATCATGGTAGGCCACTTCACCATAGAAGGCGAGACTCTCTTGGTTAATAAACTGAAGGCCTTTTACGGAAGCTGAAACGGCGACGCTGGACTCCTCGTGGATGTGCAGCGAAGCACCGCGATCTGGCTTCAAATCTAGCAACGCGCTATGGAAATTGAGGCCAGCCGGTCCCGGCGGTAAATCCGACTTCGTAAGCTGATTGCCGTTCAGGTCGAATTTGATGAAATCGCTGGCTGTTAGTTCAGACCAAAATAGGCCACGAGGATTGATCAGTATTTTATCTGGCTCGTCGGGAATGCGGGCGACGAAGTGATTGCGGATATTTTTGTTCCAGCCAAACTTATATGCGATCCGGCAGCCCGCAGCGAGATCGACGCGGGTTTGCCATTCGCTATCGCTGACTTGTCCCTTAATGGAATTGTGTTTGCGATCGGTGATGGTGGATGCTTGCACCATGTTGTTGCCTCCCAAGATCCTAATTTTGTCTAGTTTCCCATCCGATAATAGGCTGCGTTATGCTAAACGGAAAGTACTCTCCGCAATGATTTTTTCTTCGTCGGTGGGAACAACGTAGACATCGATTGTGCTATTCAACGCATGGATTCGCGTGGCATTTGCATTGTTATTTTTTTCATCCAACCGAGCCCCCATCCACTCCAGTCCTTTGACAATGCGAGCGCGGATATTGGGTGCATTTTCGCCGATACCGGCGGTGAATACTATTGTATCGAGACCCTCTAGGTCAGCGATTAGGGCCGCCATTTCTCGAACCGCTCTATAGACGAAAAAATCAATAGCCTCTTTTGCATGTGGGCTATCGCTTTCACCCAATTCTCGCATGTCGCTAGAAATGCCCGAGATGCCTAAGAGTCCCGACTTGTCGTTTAGCAGATCTGAGATTTCGCTGAGCGACATATCTTTGTCTTGTAGTAAATGTAGCAGTATACCTGCATCCAGAGTGCCCGGACGTTTGCCCATCACGAGGCCATCCATGACGGTAAATCCCATTGTAGTATTGATACTCCGTCTCTCTCGCATAGCGCATAGGCTAGCACCATGGCCGAGATGGGCGACGATGACGCGTTCATCTGCTTTGTCACCTATGATTTCCGGCAATACCGAGGCAATATATTCGTAGGACAAGCCATGGAAACCATAGAGCAGAATTCCGTCATCAGTCAGTGCGCGGGGTAGCGCGGTGATTTGTGCGAGCCGAGGCTGCGTACGGTGAAATGCGGTATCGAAGCACGCGACCTGCGGTAAACTAGGCCGTGCTGCCATGATTGCAGTGACACCTTTGAGGTTTTCAGGTTGATGGTTGGGGGCAAGGGGAACGAAATCATTTAACGCGTCGATTATACTATTGTTAATGAGAACGGGTTTGCTGAAGTGGCGGCCGCCATGGACGATACGATGACCGGCGGCAATGACTTTGATATTTCTGGACTTTTCCAGCCAATCTAGAAGGTTTGCGATTAAACCCCCGTGCTCGTCTTCACTCTGAATAGGACGCAAAAAGTTTGCTTCTATCTGCTTCCCATCGATAAACAGTCTTGGCGTCGAGAGCATGGCCTCTATTTTGCCACGACAAATCGATTTCAATTTGTTCGCTGATTTTGCGAATAACGCGAATTTTACTGATGAGGACCCTGTGTTTAGTGCGAAAACAGACAAACCCATTTTGGACTCCTTATTGGTTTGCAACTCGGCGCCAAACGGGTATTAGGTCTTCCCGTAATACGTTTTCCCAAGATAAACGTCTCGTTTCCACGTCTTTCCGAGCCGCGGCACCAACACGTGCTAGCCTTGCTGGATCATTAAGCAGTTCGTCGATCATAGCCGCCCAATGGCTCGAAGATTGGTTTTCAACAATTATACCGTCCTTATTTTGCTCGCTGACGTAAATATCGCCGCCGCCGGGTGCCACCAAAACGGCTGTGCCGCAGGCCTTCGCTTCAAGCACCGCGTTAGGCCAAACCTCTAAAGTCGAGGGAAATACAAATAAATTAGAGGAGGCATTCAAATGTGCGACCTGTTGGGGACTCAGTGTACCGGCAAAACTCACGTGTCCACCGAGTACTTGTTCAATTTCTTCCCGTAAATAGCCTTTGCCTGCTAGAATCAGGTGAAAGTCTTGACCGTGATCTAAAAGGCGTTTAGCGGCCTTTACCAAGGTCATTATGTTTTTGCTAGCGTCAAGACGACCGACAAAAGCGATTAATGGAATGTCGTTACGAATGCCATATTGCGTCCGAAGCTTATTTGCGTCGCTTTTGTTTGGATGAAATAGAGTTTTGTCGATACCGCGCCTTAGCTGTGTATGTGGCAAAGCGTCGGGTACATAAACCGGAAAATTATCATTCCCCGAAGCTAACACAGCAGCGCAGTTGGCTATATGTTTTCTCAAAGACTTTTCCATATAGCGAGAAAATCGATCAGGAAGATCGACTCGATTAATCAACAAGTGTGAGATAAAGTTTTCGCCGAATAATCGCAGGATGGCGCGTTCCGAATAAACCTTTGTGAAACCAGGTGTATTAGTATGAGATGAGTGTACCATAGGTATGCCTCGTTGGCGGGTAAATTTAGCGGCTGTATGGGCGTAAGCGAAGTGACCGTCCGTAGTGTGAATAACATCGTAATTTTTTAAATAGTATTTGAGGCGGCGATGATTCCGAGCCAGATCAGAGTAATCCGCAAGATTGCGTAAAAAAAACAGACGCTCGCTGCTGAAGATAGGTTTCAGCGTTATAATTCTAGATCGTGGCCCCAGAGGGATGATTTCCTCGAATGAACCTTGAAAATGTACCGATAGATCAATGTCCTCATTTATTTTTACAGATGCTTCGGCAATGCGTTCCCAACATTTCACATGTCCGCCCGCATGTGGGCCTCGGCCCAGGTCTACGAGGACCCCTACTTTTAACATGCCAACTCCCAGGACTAAAAGATCGTTGATTTATGGCGCTCGGCTTTCAGGCTGGTCAAGCGTCGTCGATTGCAAAGCTGTGTTAACTTGGTTTTTCTATAAATATTTTAAGTTAAAATTAGAGAGTAAATCAAAGCGTTCCTTGACGCGATAATTTGGTCATGCGAGGCAAGTCCCCTAATCACAGATGTAGAAGCGATGGCTATTAAGCAAACCAATATTGATAGTTTGTTGGAAAAAGGTGTCGACCTGATGCGACAGGGTGCATTCGTCGATGCAGAAAAGATTTTCCACGAAGTTTTACTGAAGGCGCCTGGGGAGCCAACCGCATTAGAGGCCCTCGCGGTGATATTAATGGAACAGGGTAATTTGCCCGAAGCAATCGAGAAATTTAATAAGGCTCTACAAAACGGCAGTAAGCGGCCAGATTTGCATTATAATTTAGGCAATGCATATGCGGCGGCTGGCCAGTTTCCTGATGCGGCTATCGCTTACAGCTGCGCGGTTGAGCTTGAAGATGGTTTTATTGAGGCATGGTTCAATTTGGCGGAAGTATTGGAAAGGCTCGACCGATTGCAAGAATCGATTGATGCCTATGAAAAGGTACTGGAACTTGACTCTGATCTGGCGCCCGCCCTCACTAATCTTGGGTGTGTTTTAACAGAAGCTGGACAGTTTGGTGAGGCAATTATAGCGTTCGAGAAATCTATTGAGTTAGAGCCAGCATTTCCACCGACACATACTAACCTTGGTAATGCGCATAAATATGCAGGTGAATTAGGGCTGGCAATAGCTGCACACCGTGAGGCTATACGATTGGCACCGGGTTATGCTGATGCTCACTATAATTTAGGAACAGCTTTGTCCATGGCCAGTGAATTCGGTGAAGCAGAAGAAGCTTTTCTTTCTGCTTTGAAATTTAGCCCGTCCCTTAGCCGCGCCAAGCTGGCATTAGGCGCGGCTAAAATTGGGTTGGGAAAAGCTAAGGCAGCTATTGAATTATGTGATGCATCCCCCCCAGATGATTGTGAGATGTTGGCGCTCAAATCATTCGCAATGGCAGCTGATGGGTTAGGGGACGAGGCACGTTCCTTTGCGGACTATGATCGATTTGTGACTTCGACTAAATTGTCGCCTCCATCAGGCTATTCTTCTTTGGAAGCGTTTAATGACCTTTTGGTCGAGCATGTTTTGGAACATCCTTCATTGGCCCATGCTCCGACAAGCCATGCCACTGTAAATGGCCAGCACACGGGTAATTTGTTGATAGGACCGAAGGGGCCATTTGCAGATTTTGAGGAAGCGTTGTGGCAGGCCGTTGGCTCCTATCAAAAAAATCTCTCCAAATCATCCGCGCACCCGTTTCAAGGTGAACGGGAATTATCTGAATTAGTAGCTTGGGCTATTGTTTTGGAGAGTGAGGGCCACCAGGTGCCTCATATCCACCCGACAGGCTGGATCAGTGGCGTTTATTATTTACGATTACCCAATTTTGAGGCAGCTACTAAAAGGAAAAGCTCAGCCGGTTGTCTCGAGTTCGGTGCTCCGCCGCCGGATATTCCGTTTGACGGAGAGCCGCATTTAAAAACCGTTCAGCCCGAAGAGGGGATGCTTGTTCTTTTCCCATCATTTTTTTATCACCGAACTATACCGTTTGAAGCGGAAACGGCCCGGGTGAGTATAGCATTCGATTTTCGTCCGGCCGATTCATAAAACTGAAGGGTAGATTATGTACGAACTCTTAAAGGGTCTGCGGGTTATCGAAGTGTCGGCTTTTATCGCTGCGCCTTATGCGGGGCTCAGTCTAGCCCAAATGGGCGTCGATGTAATTCGAATTGATCCCATAGGTGGTGGTTTGGATTATCGGCGTTGGCCGGTTACCGAAGAAGGGCGCAGCCTGTATTGGGCGGGGCTCAATAAGGGCAAAAAATCCATTGCACTGAATGTGCGTGAAGACGAAGGGCGCGAAATAGCCCACGCTTTGATGGCTGAGCCAGGACCGCAAAAAGGTATGGTGATTACTAATTTGCCACCGCGTGGTTGGTTGGCTTACGAGGCTATTAAAGCAAAACGCGAAGACCTGATTATGGTAAGTATTGTTGGTAACCGAGATGGATCGGTAGCACTCGATTATACGGTTAACGCGGCAGCTGGTTTTCCGCTAGTAACCGGACCAGTGGACTACAGCGGGCCGGTCAATCACGTCATGCCGGTTTGGGATGTGGTCGCAGGTTTATCTGCGGTCCAAGGTTTAATGGCCGCTGAGCGGAAGCGTCAGGAGACCGGAGAAGGTGAGTTCGTTCAACTCGCTCTATCGGATACTGCGTTCGCAACACTCAGTCATCTTGGCTATATAGGGGAAGCTGAAATAAAGGGCGAAGACCGGCCGAAGACGGGGAACCACGTGTTTGGTACCTATGCACAGGATTTCGGTACGTCAGATGGCAAACGCGTCATGGTTACAGCCTTCACACCCCGCCATTGGCAGGTGTTAGTCGATGCTACAGATACGGCTAATGCAATGGCTTTAATAGAAAAAGATCAACAGTGTGATTTAAGGCGTGAAGAAAACCGTTATGCGGCCCGCGGTCCTATCACGGATGCTCTAAAGGGTTGGTTTGAAATCCACACGTTTGATCAGGTCCAGTCGGCACTGGATGAAGCGGGCGCGTGTTGGGGTCCATATCAATCGGTGACCGAGGCTATCGCAAATGATCCGCGACTATCTACCGAAAGCCCTTTATTCGATGAAATCGATCAGCCGGGCATTGGGCGCTATCGTGCCGCAGGAGCTATGATGGATTTTACCGGAGAAGATCGGGTGCCGGTTCGTCCCGCACCGGTCCTCGGCCAAGATACTGATCAGGTATTGTCCGAAATTTTAGGTTTTAGCGATGGCGAATTAGGCCGGTTACACGATCAAGGTATTATTGGAAATGCGGTACCCTAAGGTAAGTAACTGTTAGGAACGTTTTGCGGAGCAGAATGCCCATAAACAGTGCGTGCCTTAAATCGTCTATCTGTGAAGCAATATTTTGCTCCGCACTCCTGCATTGATGCATAATTATGGATTATGCGTCTCCTTAGCGCGTGCGCTGATTGAACTAACGATTAGCAATTACATGAGAAAGAGGGGCGTGATGGCTCAGTAATTCCATTTTAAATTTACGCCAGCGCTATGGCTCTCATATTGTTGAGTGGAATCGTTCGACCAATTTTGTTCGTAACTATAGCTTCCGACAATATCGATGGCTTCTTGGATGAAGCCTTTATAGGTCAGACTGGGTCTGCTGATAAGGTTCGAATCACGCCGCTTCCCGGCGACATCTGCCTCGCTATCGTCGTAAAAACGGCAGAAATAGTTGATGTCCGCTCTAAATAGAAGTTTTTCTAGGAAAGGGATTTCGTACTGCGCTGAAATAGCCGGTTCAATATAACGGAAACGATCTTGCCTAGCATTGTTGTACGTTAGGCCCGGTGTCAGGAAAAAGTAATCACCTTTCTGTAAAAGACTATATAGCGCTAAGGTAGCGGATAATTGGGCCTCGGCAGCATTTCTACCTTTAAATTCCGATGAAAAGTTCTCTCGGCTTATTTTAAACTCAGCTTTATTGAGCCAATAGCCCTGCAAGTTTTCAATCGATACCGAGGCGCCTCCCGTATCGGAGAACCGCTCATAGTTGAGTAAACTGATTTTTCCAAACGGCGCGAGAGCTAATTGCCAATTATTCGCTAACGGAAACACTGGGCCCACTTTGAGGCTCAGGCGATTAAAATCGCTGTCACGATCCCTAAGATAAAGGTCACCATAGACGAAAAGATCGGTGCGCAGCCGGAAATCGTGCATTTTACCTAACATTCGTTCATCGAAAAACGAGCCGGATGCATTAAGAATAGTACTATTAGTGCGTGGAATGATATCCGGCCTACCGCTAGCACCGCTCGCATAGCGAAAGCCGCCATCAAATGAGAGAGTTGTTTTCGTGCTATTAACATTGGTGGTGGTTTTGCCGTTATCCACATCGTGTTTTGAACGCAGTAATAGCTCTTTGGTGGTGGCGGGACCAAGAATGGATGAAATTCGCTCGAACCCTGCTTTGGCGGCCGCATTATTATGATCGACGCGGAGCGCGCGCTGATAGGCAAGTAACGCCTTAAATTTAGTACCTTCAGCTTCCATCAATTGAGCGTAGCGTAAATTGAGGGCGATATTACCTGGGTCTTGCTGCAGTGCTAAATAAACCTGGTTGCTATTCGGCGCGGCGACGGCTTTTTGGACGGTCTGACCGTAAAAAGCATTATACGCACGAACATAATCTTCGTAGGTGGCGATCGCATAATTGTAATAAGAATTAATTAGATCGGACCGTTTGGTGAGCAGAGAGTGTTCGTAATTCACACGTGCCAACTGGGCCAGATTGTAGTAGTGCAGAGGTAGCTCTCTCGCTTGCGCGCACCCCAACCACGCCACCATTATGACTAATAATGCGGATATAAACCGGCACGGACCCCACACCACACACGATCGTACCGGCGACCTTAGCGAAGGTGCGCCCTTACCTATCATTTTCTTTTCTTATTCTTTTTGTTTAGTATCCAAGTCTGCCGTTTAACCACCTTGGCTCCCAAGGAAAGTCGCTAAACGTGTCAAACATGGTTCACCACTCACGACAGTAGACCTAGTAGACGTTTAGCTCAAGAATATTCGGTAAAAACTATTTCGATTTGTAGAGGATTACTTACCACTTATCCGTGATTGAAAGCTCTTATACTTTCGATACTTAAAAAGATTCAAATTTGATTTCCTCATTCCACCGTAGCACTTTGGCTTTTTGTGGCTGGATGTAGCATCAGACTGGTGATTTCCTTTAAATTCCTCTCGTTCTCAAGGTTTTGTAGGCGTTCGAAAAGAGGTTTGATCGCGTCATATTGTAAAGTTCGGAGCGCGCAATCTTCAAATTTTTCCCAAAGCTCATCATCTCGCATTGGATTACTAAGTCCTCGGCCTAAATCGACGGCATTATAACTTGAAAATTTTTCCCCATTATTAGTTGTAACAATAACTTCAGCTGCATGGTACGGTTGAGAATCTGGGGTCATATCCGGATGTACGCGGGCGTCGACTTTCTTAAGTAATTCACGGATTTTAGGTTGCTCGAAGGCTTCCCGTTCGAAATGGGCGAGTTTTATGCGCCCGTCAAGCAGTGCTCGGGATACGGTGTACTGCTGACTAAATTTACACTGCAGCGGTGTTTGAGGGTTTGGGTTATTGGTATGGGGCAATCGGAATGGGTGAACGAGGACTTCAATCTTTTTAATTTGGTCTATTTCGATATTGTTGTCGGCACGTATGCTTAGCGCTGCTTCAATTGGTGGGTGGGTGGCACCACAGCAGGGATGTTTTTTCAAACCGACACCGACACTTACGAGATCGAATGGATTGCCCCAATCTGCTAGCATTTTATCGACGTTATAGGTGCCAGGTCCGTTAAAGACCTCTAAAAAGCCTTGTTTGTGTTCGAAAGCGTTATCGTTCGAGGTGAAACCTTCTTTTGCTAGCATGGCGGCATACAAGCCGTTTCGGTTGCCGTGTCCCACATGTAGTGGTTTCGTCATGGATCCAAAATTAGATTTGATGCCGGATGCTAATGAAGCTGCTATTCCTAGTGCTTTTGCGGTTTGTTCGATACTCAGTCCTAACAGTCGCGAGGCTGTTGCGGTTGCGCCGAACACGCCAAGTGTTGCGGTCGGGTGCCACCCCTTATCGTAATGATGCATATGGACACCGCGTGCTATGCGCGAAATAGTTTCCTGACCGACCACATAGGCCAAGATGGCATCCTTACCGTTTATTTCAAGCACGTCGCCGAGTGCAAATATGATAGGCATCACCATTACGGTTGGATGACCTCCCATTGTAATAGCCATATCGTCGAAATCGAGTGCATGGGCGGACGTGCCGTTTATCAACACCGCATCTAAGGGATTAGTGCGGTAGTCTCGTCCGAACACGGCACTAGGTCCTTCGGCACCCGCAAAGCCTGGCATTTTTTCGATGATTTTCACCATGTCTTCTGCTGCGCCAACAAATGCGCAGCCAACCGCATCTAGCAGAGCAGTGCGTGCTAACGGAATGGCTTCAGCAGGCAAGTCCTCAAATTTAATCGCATTGATGCGTTCAGCTAAGTCGTATGAAATTGTCATCGTGGATGCTCCCAGGATTGATCTAGTTCCGGATATCTTCCAGAAACCATTCTGATGGGATCTCATTACCGAGTCCCTGTTCTTTGCACTTAAGATACACCGCCCCGCCGCAAGATGCGAATTGCAGGCCGTTATTGCCTTGGTTTTCGTAATAGGTAATTTGGTCGTCGCTGGTGCGCCCCGGTACGTTGCCGGAAACGAGGTCCACGAAACATGGTAGCAAATGGTGCGTTTCTTCGCTGGGATCCTTGAAGGGAACACGCTCCAATTCCATGTCAGAACCCGCCACATAGCCGCCAGTGCCGCCCCCGATAGCATTCATGAATCCCTCACCGTCAGGGAGTTTAATTTTTTCATTACCTTGGCGGATGGCAACGTCGAAGTAATTAATTTGACTTGGGCCAACTTCAAAATCGTTGAGATTGACGACAAACATACCTGGCTCAAGCCAACCAGCCTCAAAAGTAGGAATCATGCTGTCCGTGCAACTACAAACGATATCCGAACCTTTCATGGCTTCGTGTGCTGTTTCGACCGGCGTTACCTCGATTCCAAGTTTAGCTGCCATTTTTTTTGCGTAAATATTGCGATTTTCTGGATTACGACTGAACACTTTTACGCGTTCGATATCGCGCACACATTTGATGGCCTCTAAGTATGAACACGCCATGCCGCCGGAGCCGATCATGCCGAGCGTTTTGGAATTATCACGGGAAAGATATTTAGCGCCAATGGCTGCCGCCCCGCCGACCCGCATATGTTGCAGAATTCCGTCATTCATTATGGCCAATGGTTCGCCATTATCGGTGCTGAATAAATAAACTAGGCCGCAATAGGTGCCCGGTTTGACGCAGAATTTGCTTTGATTCGCCACTTCACCTTTTTCGTTCTTAGGCCAGCTCATAATATCCGATTTGATACGACTGGCAAAAAAGCCGTTACAGGCGCCCTCAGTGGATCCCCAGCGGAAGTAACTGTCCTCCCATTGGCTTGGTGCATAGACATCGATCCTGGGTCGCAAGACCGACGCGCGCGATGCAAGACCGCGAAAGGCTGCTTCCTGTACATCTATGCAGGTTTGCATATCCAGTGTTTGTTCGACAATTTCGTTACTGATAATGAGCATTCATTTCCTCTGAAATAACTTTAATGTGTGTGATTGAGAGCAAACCGTAATTGTGTATGCTTTCAGCTGTATTATGCCAGGAAAATCTGAAGCGAGGGAGGCTATGAGTATAGAGGTAGTTCCGTTGGACGCTGGGTTGGGAGCGGAGGTGTGCGGACTTGATATTAGTAAGCCCTTGGATAGACCGACAGTCGCTGCTGTGCGTACGGCTTGGCTGGAGCATTGCGTGCTCCTATTTCGTCAGCAATCACTCAACGATGATCAATTGCTTTCCTTCACGAGTCAGTTCGGCGCCTTGGAATTCCCGCCGACCAAGCTTTTAGGCTTGAAAAATAAAATTAATCAAAAGGATGAAGTGCCGCCGGAAATCAACGTTATTTCAAATGTAACGGAAAACGGGGTTGCGATCGGCCAGCTGGGTGCCGATGAGTGCGCCTGGCATACAGACAGCGCCTTCGTTGAAATTCCCCCAGCGGCTAGCCTTCTCTATGCGCTCGAAATTCCATCCCACGGCGGAAATACTTCTTTCTTGAACATGTACAAGGCATGGGAGACTTTAGACCCTGAGGTGCAAAAGGCAGTGGAAGACCGCGCGGTCAAGCATGATTTTACTTATACAAGCGCTGGTCATCGGCGGAAAGATTATCCGGAGGTGAGTGATCCATCGAAAGCGCCTGGGCCTACTCACCCGATTGTTCGCACCCACCCCGAAACCAAGCGGAAATGCCTCTATCTTGGTCGTCGCTTAAATAGTTACATCATGGGATTGTCGTTGAACGAGAGTGAAGAGCTGTTGGACAAAATATGGCTTAACGCGGTGCGGCCTGAATTCATGTATGAACATGTTTGGGCGGTGGGTGATTTAGTCATGTGGGATAATCGTTGCGCCATGCATCGTCGTGAGGCTTTTGATAATACGCAACGCCGGGTCATGCACCGTTCACAGTTGCAGGGCGACCGGCCTTATCAGTAAAGGATTTTTTTTTAAATGTCCGATGATAACATGCGCGCCATCATCTGTGAGAAATGGTGCGACTATGATGATTTGACGTTGACCGATATGCCCCGACCCGCACTGCAGCCGGGCCATGTACGCGTCGCCGTTCGCTATGCCGGTGTCAGTTTTGCGACTACATTGGTGGTAGCGGGTAGATATCAGCGAAAGCCGCCATTGCCTTTCGTGCCTGGTACTGAAATTACAGGTGAAGTGATCGAAGTGGCTGACGATGTGACGCGCTGCAAGGCGGGCGATATCGTATTTGGAGCAATCGATTGGGGTGGTTATGCGCAAGAGGCGGTGGTGCCTGCGGTCAATCTCCATTTACTGGGTGCGGGTTTGGATATGGCTGCGGCAATAGGTCTCGCGATCTCTTATCCTACTTCATATGGTGGGTTGGTATGGCGCGCGAATATTCAACCAGGCGAGTTCTTACTGGTACATGGAGCGGCTGGTGGCGTAGGTCTCGCCGCTGTTGAAATCGGCGTGGCTTTGGGTGCCAAAGTGATTGGTGTCGCTAGTTCTGCAGAGAAACGCGCGGTCGTTGAGGCGCGCGGTGCTTCGGCTATTGATGGGGCAGACTTTAAAACCCAAGTCATGGGAATGTCCGGTGGGGGCGTCGATGTAGTCTACGACCCGGTCGGCGGCGGCGTGGCGCGGCCGTCTATCAGTTGTCTCAAACCCGACGGGAGACTGGTGACCATTGGTTATGCCGGCGGCGATATTCCTGAAATTGGCTTCAACATCCTGTTGGTTAAGAACATTTCCGTAATGGGTTTCAATTACGGTGAATATGTTGGCTGGGGCTTAGAGGATTTACGGGATACGTACGCACCACGTGTCAATGCGGCCCAGGGCCAGCTCCTTACCTGGTGGCGAGAAGGCAAAATCCAACCAACTGTTCATTCGTGTCTGCCTTTAAAGCAATTTCGCGAGGCCATGGCGGAAGTGCAAAAGCGTCGCGCAATTGGGCGCGTAGTGTTAGAGATTTAGAAGGCCTGCGCCTCCTTCAGCGAGCGCGATAGTGTGCCGCAGAGTGGCACGGTTAACAGCACGACGCCGGCAACTACATACATAGTGATGGTTATGGATGTGACATCTGCGAGATAACCATAGGCCAGCGGTGCAATAAGACCACAGATAGAGCCCAATGTGTATATAAGCCCGTAAGCTCGTGAGTGTTTTTCGCCTTCGATGAGATCGGGTACTGTGCCATAAATGGCTGATGAAGTCCCATTCAGGAAAATACCAAGGAACGGCAATAGGAAAAAAGCGTAAAGACTTGGCGCTAGAACCACAAGGATGATTAAGCCTGCGGTTGAGAACTCGGTTAGCGCGATGGTTTTTGTTACGCCGATGCGTTCGGCAATTACACCGACGGCAAATTTTCCGCACATCCCGCCGAAGACTGTAACGAGCACGGCGGATGCGGCCCATTCAGTTGAGACGCCCTTTTCGATCATGAGGAAGGCAGCGAAAGTTAAAAAACCATTGCGTGTGGAATTGTCCAGCGCGGTCACTATGCCAAGCGTTAGAAATCCGGTCTTATGTTTTATGCCCCAGCCGTGAGCGGTTTCCTTTATATCCTCATTGGGCGGAATTACAGGAGGGCCACCCACCTGGGCTGCTTTGAGGGAAACAAAAGTTGTGACGGCCATAATAAGCGCAATAGCGCTAAAGGCGTGGACCGGCGCTTGCCAGGAAAGACCATACCAGGCGGTTGCGACGATCGTAGATCCCAGAAAGGCAAATTTCCCAATGTCACCAAATGCGTTATAGGTGCCTAGCGCAGTTCGTTGGCCTTCGTTGGGGAAGGCGTTGCTAATAATCGCGGAGGCGAGTGGGTGTTGAAATGCCCCCCCACAGCCGGCGAAAAAAATGAACGTTAAGATCATCCAAAAATTATTGGCGAAACCGAGGCCGAGAAAGGCGATGCCGGCGAGTGCCGTGCCAATTGACAACAGAGACCGGGCGCCGGTTCTTTCTGATAGCATGCCTATTGGAATTTGGAAGGCAGCAGTAGCGGCTTTGTGAACGGCGCGAATCAAACCAACTTCGGCGTAGGTTAGGTTAAATGCTTCACGCAGTAGGGGTAGCAAGGCGTAAAACATGTCAACAAGCCCATCATGTAGTACATGTGCGCCATTGCAGGTATGTGCCGCTAACTTTGGATTGGATTTAGCCATAGGGGTCTATCGCATAGAGAGCGAAATATTACAAATTTGTGAGGGTCTTAGAAGCTGGGCCGTTTGCGTCATTCAGACCCTTCCTATAGGTTAAGCGCTCGTAACAAAATGGTGGTTTTATATGGCAATTTCTGCGCATTTTGACTCCTTTGAGGACACTGCGTCCGATACGACGGACTTTTTGGCCGATGTTAAAAGCGGACTAAGTGCTCAAAGCAAGTCATTACCGTGTAAATATTTCTACGACGAAGTAGGTTCCCGATTGTTCGACCGCGTCTGTTACGTGGAGGACTATTATCCGACGCGGACAGAGACTACGATAATGGAAGCATATGCGGCTGATATGGCAAAGGCCATCGGGCCTGGTGCGAAGCTTATTGAATATGGTAGTGGGGCCTCCAAAAAAGTTCGCGTTTTGTTGGACGCCTTGATAGAGCCTGCAGCCTATGTCGCGGTGGATATATCCAAGGAATTTTTACTACAATCCGCCGAAATGCTAGCGGCTGATTATCCAGCGTTGAACCACCATGCATTATGTGTGGATTTTACAAAACCATTCTCGTTACCGGAGGATGTTATCGCTTCCGGGCATCGTGCGGTTGGATTTTTCCCTGGCTCTACAATTGGTAATTTCACACGTGACGACGCAAAAGATTTTCTGTCTGGATGCGCCAAAACGCTCGGGGAAGGCGGAGGATTGCTGATTGGTGTAGACCTTAAGAAGGATAAAAAAGTTCTCAATGCTGCCTACAATGATTCGGATGGTATTACCGAGGCATTCAATTTGAATTTATTGGAGCGGATAAATCGAGATTTAGCTGGTACCTTCGATTTAGGTTGCTTTGCTCATCTTGCTTTTTATAACGAGGATGAAGGGCGGATGGAAATGCATTTGGAAAGTCTTACTGAGCAAACGGTGCAAGTGGGTCAGAATTCGTTTCAGTTCCGCAAAGGCGAGCGTATCCACACGGAGAGCTCTTACAAATACACAATTGAGGAGTTTCAGGCTCTCGCTACATCATCAGGGTTTTCTGCTGTGAGTGTGTGGACGGACGACAATCTCCTATTCAGTGTTCATTTTTTGGAAGTGAGTTAAATAGTTTTATTTTCTCGGAGAGATCTGAGTCTGTCCTCATCGTAACCTAACTTTGTTAATATTTCGTCGGTATTTGCGCCCAGTTCCGGTGCTGGGTTTGTGGGCGTTGGAGTGCCTGTTTCGAATGGAGCATCTAATAAGCGGAACGGCGTGCCGTCTTGCAATGTTAAATCCATGACCCTATCTCGTTCTTTTATGAACGGATTTTCAATGGCTTCGCCCAAATTGAGGATTGGGGCGGCAGGCACAATGCCTGCAAAAATTTCCAACCATTCCGATGTAGTTTTAGCCGCAAGGGTTTCGTCTAGTAGCGTCTGAATATCTCTGCGATTTTCCAAACGTTCCTTGAAGTTAGCGTAGCGTGGGTCGCTGCCCAGTTCTGGTCGACCGATCTTGTCACACAAGATTGGCCAGAATTTTTCCTTATTACACATGAGGAAAATCCAACCGTCTTTTGTACTGAATTGTGCGCACGGAACTAGAGAGGGATGACCCGAGCGTGCCTCACGCCCTTGTATGCAGCGTTCGTTCAAATACCATGTGCCGAGATAACCAAGATTAGACATGGCTAAATCGAATAGATTAGTGTCGATATTTTGACCTTGGCCTGTTTCGCGGGCGCGAATAATTGCAGCGCAGCAGGAAAGTGCCATGGTTTGGCCAGTCATAATGTCAACGAGCGAGAGTCCCATGCGAGAGGGTAGCGTGTCCGGCTCGCCAGTTAATGAAAAATAACCGGCTTCTGCCTGCATCAGGTAATCAAAGCCCGGCCAGTCTTTGCGTGAACCGTCGCGCCCATATGCTGTAAGGAATGCACAAACTATTTTGGGATTAATCTCACCAAGCGTTTCATAGGTGAGTCCCAGTTTTGCCGGAACATCGCCTCGCATATTACAGCATAGTGCGTCCGCAGACCTGACAAGATCGTGGAATACTGCTTTGCCGGCTCGTTTGCTGATATCAAGTGTGATGCTTTTCTTATTTCGATTGAAAGATTGGAAGAACTCGCTAGATGCGGTGCTTTTTCCATTTCCAAGGAAATAAGGGCCAACCGAACGGCTCATATCGCCGCCATCATGCGGGTTTTCGATTTTGATAACTTCTGCGCCGAGGTCAGCCAAATATTGAGTACCACACGGACCAGCGCCATATTGCTCCACTGCTAAAATTTGAACATCACTTAAAGGGAGCATTCTAAACTGGGTTCCGGTCGATTAACTGTTTGGCTATGATGATACGTTGTAGCTCGTTGGTGCCTTCGCCAATAGTTAACAGCGGCGCGTCACGGTAGAGGCGCTCTACCGGGAATTCCGTGGAATAGCCATAGCCGCCATGAATGCGCATGGCCTCCAAGGAACTGGAAATAGCAGCCTCAGTTGCGAAAAGTTTAGCCATGCCGGCTTCCATATCGCAGCGTTCGTTCCTGTCAAAAGATTCTGCAGCGCGGTGAACTAGCAGACGAGCGGCATCTGTTCGAGTTGCCATATCGGCGAGCATCAGCTGGATTGCCTGATGTTGGTGTATCTGCTTGCCGAAAGTTTTCCGTTGTTGCGAATACTTCACCGCTTCATCCAATGCAGCTTGACTTACGCCAACCCCGCGGGCGGCAACATTGATACGCCCCAACTCAAGACCGCCCATGACATGCTTGAATCCGTGACCTTCTTCCCCGCCTATAAGATTTTCCGGCGGCACGCGACAATCTTCAAACACTAGTTCAGCAGAATCGATCCCCTTATAACCAAGCTTTTCCAGCTTACGGGACGGTTTGAAGCCGTCGCCTTTTTCTACAAGAAAAAGACTGATGCCTTTGTGGCGCGGCTCGATCTCCATATTTGTTTTGACCATGACAGCAAAACAATGGCCGTGGATGCCATTTGAAATCCACATCTTAGTGCCGTTTATAACATAGTCGTTGCCATTTTTTACGGCGCGGGTTTGGATCGCTTGCAAATCAGTGCCGCAGCTAGGTTCGGTCAATGCTAAACCGCCGCGCATTTTGCCCGACGCGAATTTTGGCAGCCATTTCTTACGCTGTTCTTCTGTGCCAAAACGCTGCACGGCAGAGGCCATAATCAAGTGTGAATTGAAAATGCCTGAGAGCGACATCCAGGTGCGGCTTACCCGTTCGACAATTTTAGCGTAGGTTAGACAGGATAAGCCGAGGCCGTTATATTTTTCTTCAATTATGGCGCCGAACAAGCCGAGTTCCGCCATCTTGCCGACGATTTCTTCTGGCCAAATATCCTTACGTTCTAACTCCATAACGTGGGGTTCAACGTCACGCACTAAGAAGCGATCAATGGTGTCGAGAATGAGGTCGTCATCATTAAAATCGGCGTTCATTGACTAATCCAAGTCCTCAATGGCATTGCCTTTTTTTGGCACCAGCATGGTTCGGATATAAGACATAAACTGTGTGCCGTTGGCTTTTATGCCTTTAGAACGAATGGTGACAATGCCTTGGGTGGGGCGGGATTTACTTTCGCGTTTTTCGAGCACTTCGCTTTCTGCATAAATTGTATCACCCACAAATACAGGTGCTGTGAGCTTGATATCAGTCCAGCCAAGATTAGCAACGGCTTTTTGACTGGTATCTGACACACTCATGCCGGCAACCATAGATAGTGTTAGGCAGCTATTCACCAAGGGTTTTCCAAATTCGCTTTTGGCCGCATAAGCTTCATCGAAATGGAGTGGATGAGTATTCATCGTAAGTTGGGTGAACCAAACATTATCTGTTTCTGTAATAGTTCGACCCGGTCTGTGTTCGTAGACATCGCCTACCTGGAAATCTTCAAAGTAGCGACCAATGTCTTCGCGATATCGGTTAGAGCTGATTTCCTTTGGTCGATAAGTCATAATTTGTCCTACTTACAGTCCACATTTTATCCTTCGGCGATTCCGGTAGGAGGCTAAATTCACCTTACCTCATTCCGAACCGGCCAAAGCATATTATGCACCTCAATAAGATCGTGGCATGCCGAGCACATTCTGGCCGATATAAGCTAGTATCATGTTCTCTGAAACCGGGGCCGTCCTATAAAGACGCGCCTCGCGCCACTTTCGTTCCACATCATATTCGCGTGCGAAACCAAATCCACCATGGGTAGTAAGGCAAGCTTCCGCAGCCTCCCAGGCCGCTTTAGCGGCAAGGTATTTAGCCATGTTAGCTTCCGCTCCACATTGTTCGCCCGCATCGAACATCGTGGCGGCTTTACGTGCCATAATATCTGCGCCCTGCAGCTCTGCCCAGGCTTTGGCAAGTGGAAACTGGATGCCCTGGTTGTGGCCAATGGGTTTATCGAAGACGATACGCTCATTAGCGTAATTAACGCCTTTTTTGATGAAAAATTTGCCGTCGCCTAAAGACTCTGCCGCAATCAGTACGCGTTCCGCATTCATGCCATCAAGGATGTAACGAAAGCCTTTTCCTTCTTCCCCGATTAAGGACGAGCCTGGAATTTGCAAGTTGTCGAAAAATACTTCTGTTGTGTTGTGATTAATCATCGCGCCCAATGGTTTGATATCGCAACCATTGCCCTGAGCTTCTCTGAGATCGATCAAGAAGCAAGAAAGGCCGTCTGTACGTTTCTTACAATCTTCAGCCGGTGTAGTGCGTGCTAACAACAGCATCAAATCGGAATGTGCTGCCCGACTGGTCCAGACTTTTTGCCCATTGACCACGTAGCCGTTGCCTTTACGATCGGCTTTAGTTTTAAGCTGAGTCGTATCGGACCCGGTTGTGGGTTCAGTTACCGCAAACGCTTGGAGCCGTAATTCACCGCTAGCGATTTTTGGAAGATACTCGTTCTTTTGATCGTCTGTCCCGTGGCGCAGAACTGTCCCCATAGTGTACATCTGAGCATGGCAGGCCGCCGCGGAACAGCCATTTTCATGGATGGATTCCAAGATTACAGCGCCAGCGCGGACCGGCAAGCCGGAGCCGCCGAACTCTTCAGGGATCAGTGCGCCAAGAAAGCCACTTTCTGTCAACGCATTCACAAATTCGGTCGGGTAACTGCCTTCTGGTGGTTGGTCTTCCAAATCACGCCAATATTGGCCTGGAAAGCCTTCGCAAATTTTTGCGACGGCCTCGCGGAATTCTGGATAATCTTCTTCAATAGTCATTTCCATGATGTCATCATTCATAGTGCCGCCTCCTAATAAGACCGCGGCATGCCTAGAACATGCTGGCCGATGAAGTTCATTATCATGTTGGGTGAAATGGGTGCGTTGCGCGATAGCCGTGCTTCCCGCCATTTCCGTTCTACGTCGTATTCTTTGGCGAAAGCGAAACCACCATGGGTAGTGAAGCAAGCCTCTGCGCAGGCCCACAGCGCTTCCGCACTTAGATACTTACCACAATTCGCCTCCGCGCCGCAGCGCAGACCGGCTTCAAACATAGCAGTGGCCTTACGTACCATTAGATCAGAAGATTGGAGCTTGATGTAAGCATCCGCAATAGGGAACTGAATGCCTTGATTCTGACCTATAGGCCGGTCAAAAACTACTCGTTCATTCGCATATTTAATCGCTTTGTTGAGGAGAAAACGCGCATTGCCGATGGACTCGGCCGAGACAAGGCATCGTTCCGCATTCATTCCATCAAGGATATAGCGGAAGCCTTTGCCTTCTTCGCCGATCATTGCGTCGCCCGGGATGTGGACGTTATCGAAAAATATTTCCGTCGTATTGTGATTGATCATGGCATCAATAGGTTTGATTTCCATGCCGTCTTTTTTAGCTTCGCGCATGTCCACCAAGAAAACTGAAACACCATCAGTACGCTTTTCGCATTCTTCCGTCGGCGTGGTGCGTGCCAGAAGCAGCATCACGTCGGAGTGGCCGGCGCGACTGATCCAGACTTTCTGGCCATTGATAACGTAGCCATTGCCGTCTCGTTCGGCCTTAGTCCGAAGTTGAGTTGTGTCAGAGCCGGTAGTCGGCTCCGTAACGCCAAAGGCTTGGAGGCGTAATTCTCCGGTGGCAATCTTTGGCAGGTATTGCTTTTTCTGTTCGTCCGAGCCGTGACGGAGTACAGTTCCCATCGTATACATCTGTGCGTGGCATGCAGAGCCTTGGCATCCCATTTCACAGACCGTTTCGAGAATTACCGAGCCCGCTCGGAGCGATAGGCCAGAGCCTCCATACTCCTCTGGGATGAGGGCTGCTAGATAGCCCGCGTCGGTAAGCTCTTGGACAAATTCGGTTGGGTAGCTAGACTCCGGAGGTTCATCTTCCAGCGCTAACCAATATTCAGCCGGATATTTTTCACAGAGCTTTCGGACCTCATTTCTAAGTTCGGGAAAATCTTCATCATCGAGAATTAGTTTTGCTTCGTCGTTACTCATTGAGCGTTACTCCGCTGCTGCAGCGAGAGGTGTCGCCTGTGCAAAGTTCACCGGCATACCGGCCTTTGCGATTCCGCCAGAAAGCGATTCATCGGGTAATTCGCGGGTAATGATATTGCGGACTGCACAGAGTTTTTCAATGTCTATGCCGGTACGTAGCCCCATACCTTCAAACATAAAGGCCATATCCTCCATAACCACATTTCCGGTGGCGCCCGGCGCCCAAGGACAGCCACCAAGCCCACCGAGGCAACCGTCGAAGCGACGAATGCCCGCATCATACGCTGCATACGCGTTTACGACTCCCATACCGCGCGTGTCATGGAGATGAATGGTAATCGGGACATCTAACTCATCCATCACTTGTCGACAAAGGGATTTGATCTGGCCCGGATTGGCGAAACCGACTGTATCGGCAAGCGAGATTTCATCTGCCCCGGCAGCGACGAACTGTTTGGCTATACTGATCACTGCTTTAGGATCGATATCACCTTCTAGGGTGCAACCGAAGGCGGTTGCACAGCCTGCGAGCAAGGTTACTTTTTTGCCAGTTTCTTCAGCCTTTTGATCACGAAAATCCACAATTTCTTTGAAATTTTCTACTGATTCTTGCGGTGTTCGGCGAACATTCTTTAGATTATGGGTTTCGCTAACGGAAGTGACGTAGTTCAATTGATCCACGCCTGCTTCGATGCCGCGTTCAGCACCTTTTAAGTTTGGCATTAGAGCACAAATATTAAAGCCACTTATTTTTTTTGCTGTGGTGACAACATCCAGAGCATCTTGGAATTGGGGGATGAGCTTCGGCGGAACGAAAGAGCATACTTCGATATCAGTTACGCCGGCAGCTGCTTCTAAGGCAATCCATTCTTTCTTTGCCTCGGTAGGAAAGAAAGTGCTGATATTCTGCAGTCCGTCACGCAGACCAACCTCACGTAAATATACGTCTATATCGTCGCGGTCGAGCGCCTGGCCCATTCTCTCTCTCCTGAATTGTCTGATCGTCATATTCGTAATGGATTCCTAGCCTTCAGCGCCAGTATGAGTCAATCAATAGGAGGGTTGCTGATGGTGCTGGCGGCTGATCCTGTGCTGGCGTAGGGTGGAGCCGCATTATCTAGGGATTTTCTATGACTAGCGATACGCACCAAGCTGCGCCGTTTAAGGGTATAGCCTATATGATTTTGAGTGTCTTTTTCATGAATTTGAATAATGCACTCTTAAAGTGGCTATCAGCGGGCTATCCGTCCGGCCAAATTATTTTCATGCGGTCCTTGGTTATAGTTGTGATTGTAATGGTAATCGCCTACCGGACCGGTGGACTGAAAATCCTTAGGCCAAATAATTTTTCGGCACATGGGCATCGTGGATTTTTACAGTTTCTTAATGGATTTTTCTTTGTGCTGGCGGTAACTTACTTGCCGCTGGCGGAAACAGTAGCATTGACATTTGCCTCGCCATTGTTTCTCACCGCGCTTGCAATTCCCTTTTTGGGCGAACAGGTGGGCTGGCGTCGCTGGGTAGCGGTCATTTTGGGTTTTGTCGGTATTCTCATCATTACGCGCCCAACAGGCGGTGCACTGCAGCTTGCTATGGTGTTTCCACTGGCTGCTGCATTATCTGGTGCCATGCGAGACATCGTTACGCGAAAGTTAACCGCGCACGAAAGTTCGCTATCGATACTCTTTACATCAAGCCTCATCGCCACTCTTGGAAGCCTGCTAATAGCGCCTTTTGGCTGGGTGATGCCAAATATATTTGATCTTAGCCTGTTTCTGATGACTGGCATTTGTGTTGCTGTCGGACATTTCTTCATGATTGATACGTTTAGGTATGTGGAAGCGAAGGTGGTAGCGCCATTTCGCTATACGGGAATAATCTGGGCCACTATTTTAGGGTTTATGATTTGGGGCCATTTGCCTGACCAACTCACCGTGCTCGGTGTGAGTATCGTAATTGCGAGTGGCCTGTATATTTTGCATCGTCAACACCAACTTAATGCGCAGAAGGGCAGCTGAAGCATGGTTCTATCCGTCCACCAAGCGGCACCCTTAAAAGGCATTGCCTTTATGGTGGCCAGCGCGTGTTTCATGAATCTAAATAATGCAGTTTTGAAGTGGCTCTCCGATGGGTTTCCGGTCGGGCAGATTATTTTTATGCGGGCAGCCTTTGTATTGTTGGTACCGCTGTTTTTTTTGGTTTGGATTAATGGGGGGTGGGATGCGCTTCGTATTAACAATCTAAAAGTACATATTTTACGGGCGGCTTGCGTGTCTATGAGTGTTATTTTTTTCACGCTGGGTGTGACATATTTACCATTAGCGGATACTGTTGCCATTACTTTTGCCGGACCTTTATTACTGGCAGCTTTGGCAGGTCCTATCCTGGGCGAGAATGTCGGTTGGCGGCGGTGGAGCGCGGTGATTGTGGGGTTTGCTGGAATTCTAATTATTATGCGTCCGACCGGAGATGTTGTTAGGTTGGCGGTACTGTTCCCGCTGGGTTCAGCATTTTTGGCAGTGACCCGGGATTTGATAACACGTCAGATGACGGCGAAAGAGTCGTCTACTGCCGTATTGATGACCACCTTTATTCTCAATGGCATGGTGGGGGCTTGTACAATTCCTATTGGCTTTTATGCTGCAGCAAACCCAGGCAGTATCATGCCTAGCTTTGGTCCTTGGTTAATGCCTGGAATTGAATCGGTCTTTTTCTCTTTTGTTGGTGCACTTCTTGTGGGTGCGGGTCATTACGCCATGATCGAGGGATTCCGTTATGCGGAGGCTTCGACGGTAGCCCCCTTCCGTTATACTGCTATTTTTTGGGCAGGTTTGGCCGGCTTCATTATATGGGGCGACATCCCTGATACTTGGACCCTTATAGGTACGGGGATTGTCATTGCGAGCGGGCTGTATATCCTACACCGTGAATATTTGAACCTACATGATCGAGACAAGGCGTATGACTAAAATTATTTTATAAAGGGTAGTGTAATATGGTTGTTGGACAGAAAGAACTGTCAGGCCAGGTGGCCATTGTCACGGGCGGTGCAAAAAATATTGGGCGTGCGACCTGTCTTGATTTGGCTGATGCGGGTGCAGCGGTTTGCGTGAATGCACTTACCTCAGTGAAAGAAGCCGAGGCTGTTGCCAAAGAGATTCGGGACAGCCAGGGCCAGGCAATGACTTTTATCGGCGATATTTCCGAGCCGGACGTAGTCAACGATATGGTTGATGCAGTGATAGCGGAATTGGGTAAAATTAATATCCTCATTAACAACGCGTCCGTTCGGAAAGTCTGCAAGTTAGAAGATATGGATATCAAGGCATTCCGCGAGATTATGAAGGCAGATGTGGAAGCACCGTTCCTTTGCGCGCGGGCAACGTTACCTAAAATGATTAAGGCTGGCGGCGGTACTATAATCAATATTGGCGGCCTCTCAGGCCATACGGGCGTGCGGGAGCGGTTGCATGTTTCAACCGCGAAGTCCGCGTTAACCGGCATGTCGGCCGCCCTGGCCCATGAAGGTGGACCGTATGGGGTCACGTCCAATTGCTTGGTGCCGGGTCGTATTTTAACCGATACTGGTGGTGAGCATCCAAAACCACCCGGGTTACGCAGTGGCAATACGCTTACCGATGTAGAAGGGCATCCTAACCATATCGCTGCCATGGTGCGGGCGCTCTGTGGTCCGGCTGGACGTTATACTACCGGGCAGACAATTCACGTGAATGGTGGTGCTTATACGACGACCGGTTAATATATTCGGCTTTAATGGGAGGGAGAAATGCCAAATCCAAGAACGATATTTGAAAAGATTTGGGATGCACATGAAATTCTGAAGAGGGATGATGGCCAGTCGTTACTTTATATCGATCGGCATATTATTCATGACGGCGGGTTCCATGCTTTTGGAATGTTGCGCGAAGTGGGGCGTAAAGTTCGCCAAGCTAAACAGACCTTTGGTACGCCGGATCATTACGCCTCGACTACTATCCGTAAAATAGAAGACATGGATGACCCGGAGGCGAAAGAGAAAGTGCAGGGGCTCGCAGTTTCTGCTCGTGAATTTGGTATTTATCATTTTGGCCTTGATGATGTTCGTATGGGTATCAGCCATGTGATCGGCCCGGAACTGGGTATCACTCAGCCGGGTATCCTTCTTTGCTGCGGCGATAGTCATACTTCGACCCATGGTGCGATGGGTTGCATTTCGTTTGGAATAGGCGCATCGGAAGCCACCCATGTTTTGGCAACTCAGACAATTTGGCAGCAGAAGCCTAAACTGATGCGGGTGACCGTCACTGGTAAGCTAGGTTTTAGCGTTACTGGTAAGGATGTAGCTTTGGCTCTAATCGCACAGGAGACGGCAGCCTGTGGCACTGGTCACGCTATTGAATATGCCGGCCCGTGCGTCAGCCAATTGGATATTGAGGGACGGTTGACGCTATCAAATATGACCATCGAGGCAGGATCGCGAACGGGCCTAATCGCACCGGATGACAAGACCTTGAGCTTTATCGATGGCACGGAGTTTGCTCCGAGGGGCAAAAAATGGGATCGTGCGGTGAAGTATTGGCAGACTCTACCGACTGACGACGACGCAAAATTTGATGCCGAAGTGACACTCGATGGTTCCGCCATTGCGCCGATGGTGACTTGGGGCACGAGCCCACAACACGCAATCTCCATTACCGAAGCGGTCCCAGATCCGGAAAAAGAACCTGATACGGAAAAGCGTGCGGCAATGAAGCGTGCACTCGATTATACCGGCCTTAAGCCTGGCCAAAAGATGACTGACATTCCGGTTGATCGCGTTTTCATTGGGTCGTGCACCAATAGTCGTATGCAGGATTTGCGAAACGCTGCGGAAGTTGTTAAGGGCAAAAAGGTTAAATGTTGGTCGATGATTTCGCCAGGTTCTGAACAAGTTCGCAAGCAAGCAATAGCCGAAGGAATCGATAAAATTTTCATCGATGCTGGCTTTGAGTGGCGCCATTCGGGTTGTTCCATGTGCGTTGGTCTCAATGGCGACCTACTCAATAGCGGCGAACGTTCCGCCTCAACATCAAACCGTAATTTTGAAGGGCGTCAGGGGCCGGAAACGCGGACGCACCTCGTCAGTCCCGCTATGGCGGCAGCTGCTGCTATTACGGGAAAATTCACCGATGTGCGAAGCCTGATGGAGGAGAAATGAGATGGAACCTTTTACCAAGCTTACGGCTATTGGAATTCCATTTGATCAAGTCAATGTGGATACTGACCAAATAATTCCCGCGCGTTTTCTCAAGAAACAGCGGAGTGATCCCGATTATCACCTCTTTTTATTCAATAATAAGCGTTACAATGAGGATGGTTCGGAAAAAACGGAGTTCATCTTAAATCAAGAGCCCTATCGGCACGGCGAGATCATCGTTGCTGACGAGAATTGGGGCTGCGGTTCGTCTCGGGAAGCGGCGGTTTACGCGCTCTTAGCGAATGGTATTCGCTCGGTTATCGCGCCCAGCTTCGGCGATATCCATTACAATAATGGTATGAAAAACGGTTTGTTGCCGGTGAAGTTGAGTGCGGAGGATTGCGAGACGCTTCGGGCCCAATTGCTGGCGGAACCGGGCATAAAAATTACGGTTGATTTGGAAGCGCAAACGGTAATGGGTCCAGACGGCACCACCTACAGTTTCGATATTGAGCCGTTTTCCAAGCACTGCATGCTAAACGGCCTAGACGATATCAGTGTAACCCTGGAGTATAACAAACAGATAACAGCTTTTGAGGAGAAGCGCCGCCAGGAGGCGGACTGGTTGTATTGAAGGTTTAGTCCCGCTTTCCGAACTGCGCCTCGTACTCGGTCCAGTCCTTATAGTCAAACAACCTAAACAGATCTGGCTGATCGTACATTAAATCTTGCATACCGTCTGTCGTGCCAGTTTTCTTTAGATGTTCCAGTACGCGAGTACCTGACTTGCCTAATACGCGGCCCATGGAGCCAGGGTAAATGGCAAGATTGTACCCCAGTTCTTGGAGTTCGGGGCACGGAATAAAAGGCGTGCGGCCACCTTCGACCATATTAGCTAGGGTGGGCGCTGAAATTTGCTCATTGATCATACGCATTTCATCAACGCTTTCAGGGCTTTCTACGAAAGCTACGTCCGCACCGGCCTCGATATATGCATTCATGCGGTCGATGGCTTCATTGATACCGTGATTGGTACGGGCGTCCGTGCGCGCCATGATTACGAAATTCGAATCATTGCGAATGTCGGCCGCAGCCTTGATGCGCCCGCACATCTCTTCCTCCGGTGCAATGACGCGATTCATCATATGTCCGCAGCGTTTGGGCCACTGTTGGTCCTCTATTTGGATACAGGAAATGCCTGCCTTCTCATAATCACGTGCGGTTCGGATGACATTGAGTGGACCACCATAACCAGTGTCTGCGTCTGCAATGACGGGAATTTCTACCGCGTCCGCAATACGCCGAATATGTTCGATAATTTCACCATAGGAAAGCATGCCCAGGTCGGGAGCGCCCATTAAGCTCATGGAAATGCCCGCACCGGTTAGATACAAAGCTTCAAAACCGGCGTTCTGGACGATACGGCCTGAAATACAGTCGAAGGCACCAGGCGCGATAAGGATATCGTCTTGCGCTAGCAAGTCACGGAGCTTTGTATTACGACCACCCTTGTTAATCAGTCCTACTGGTAATTTTACGTTTTGCACCATTTCCCTATCCCTTATAAAATTATTCCAAAAAAATGAGGCCGTCGGCGGCTAAAGCGCCTTGACCTTCTGGTTTTATGATAAGTGGATTTATTTCTGCCTCTATCAGTTTTGGGCGCTTGATGAAAGCTAATTGTGAGAGTGCTATGAGAGCGTCGGCTAAGGCATCCAAATCGCCTTTTGGTAAGCCGCGATAACCGCGGATGGGTGCGAGGCCCTTAACTTCCTCAATCATTTCGAAAGCAGTGGCTCTATTCACCGGAGCGAGACGAACAGCCGCATCGCTATACACTTCAGCGAGAACGCCACCTGCACTCAAAACTACGGTCGGTCCGACCAATTCATCGAGGCGATAACCCACTAGCACTTCCGCTAAGCCTTTCTCCATGCTCTGTATCAGGTAGCCATCAATTTTTGCCTCAGGCAATTCTTCAGAAATTCGGTTTTGTATATCTGCGAGTCCGCTGGCAAGTTGCTTTTCAGTGTCAATCCCGAGCACAACGCCACCGGCTTCGGTCTTGTGCAAAATATCCTTCGAGACCACTTTGGCGACACAGGGGAAACCAACCGCATCACCTGCTTTTGCGCCGGCACTTGCGGTTTTGGTGAAGGCAGCTGCGACTTGGCGAATTCCCAGCTTACTAAAAACCGATCGACATTGCTGTTCGTCCAGCGTTCTTGAGCCTTCCGTGCCAAGGGCTGCGCGAACTGGAGCCATATCGATTCTGGCTTTTAAGGGTTTTGGCTTCGGCTTATTCCAATTAAGAAATGCACGCATAGCATCAGCACAACTCTCCGGCGTTCGGAAAGATGGCACGCCGGCTTCGGTTAACATACGGCCGCTTTCGGCTGCCTCTGGCACAAGAAAGCCCCCGATAGGCTTTGCTTGTCCGGCAAATTTAACCAGCGATCGCACTGACACTTCCGGATTAAATTGGGCCGAAGAGCCCACGACCATCACGGCGGCATCGTTTGCCTCTGACTCCATAACTTCTTTGAGCACTCGGTCCGTGTTTTCGGTTGTAGCACCTTTATAAGTGAGGTCGAGCAAAGGGCCATTAGAAACCATGCCACCTTCGGCCTCGATCCGTTCAACGGCGTCATTTGGCAGGGGAGCCGCGATTAATCCTGCAACGCCTAGCCGGTCAACCGCCATACCGCCACCGCCGCCGGTCGTAGTAATGACCGAAACACGATTACCGGGGCGTGGTTTTCTGCCCAATAGTAGATTTGGCATTTCCAATAATGTCTCGAACTGATCGACACGAACGACGCCATGATGGCGGAAATAGGCTTCTACCGCACTGTCCGTGCCTGCGATGGCTCCTGTGTGCGAAGCGGTAAATTCAGCGGCTGCCTCCGAGCGCCCGAGTTTGTAGACCATAACTGGCTTGCCTACTGTATAAGCACGTCGCACCATTTTAGTGAAAGCGGGTTCATCCCGGATTGTCTCGAGAAATAGCATAATGCATTTGGTCTTTGGATCATCGATAAGCATTTCGCCCACTTCTGCCACGGAGATATCACATTCGTTGCCGATGGAAACCATCTTGGAGAAGCCCATGCCGCGATGTTGACCACGTGATAGGAAGGTTCCGGTCAAGCTGCCGCTTTGGGAGATAACGCCGATATTACCTTTGTAGATTTCTGGCAGCTGAAGAACAGTGTTTGGCGAAATCATCGCCGGTGGGTCCATGCAGTAGACGCCCATACAATTAGGTCCAATGACCCGCACTCCGCCTTTTTTTGCTTCTGCGACGACTTCGGCTTGGAGTTTTGCGCCATCACTCCCGGACTCTGCAAAATCGGCGGTAAAGATCGTCGCCACTTTGACCTTTGCCTCAGCACAATCACGCATGATGCTAGGTACCACGTTTGGGCCGGTCATGATAAAAGCATGATCTACTGGACCAGGCACTTTCGTTACTGACGGGTAGGCTTTTACCCGGTAAACGCTCTCTCGCTTCGGGTTGATTGGGTAGATTTTACCTCTAAAGCCGTGCTTCTCCAGAAATTGCTGAGGTCGCGCGTTGTTTCTGCCTTTCTCATCGGATGCGCCTATGAGGGCAATCCCGCGAGGTTCAAAAAGGGCTTCCGCTAGGCTTGGGCCAGCCATAAACTTGCTCCTAAATTTGTCATTTTTATTTATCTTGTATGATTAAGCCGTCAACCGCCACAACCCCTTTGGGTTTTACGATGAGAGGATTGATTTCTGCATCGACGATCGTGTCGCTGAAATGTGCTAGTTGTGAGAGTTTTACTACGGCATCAGCGATTGCGTCCAAATCTCCTTTTGGCAGGCCGCGATAGCCACGGATAAGAGCCAAGCCCTTTACTTCTTTTATCATTTGCCGCGCAGTCTTCTTAGACACTGGGGCCATCCGAACAGCCGCATCGCTGTAAATTTCCGACATGACGCCGCCCGAGCCAACAACAATGGTTGGCCCTACAATGTCATCGACCCGGTAACCGATCAGCACTTCGGCCAGGCCGGACTCCATTTTCTGCAGTAAGAAGCCTTCAATATTTGCCTTCGGTACGGATTTTTTAATGTTACGTCTGATCTTCTTAATGGCAGTTTCTAATTGCTTCTCGTTTTCTACACCGAGCACGACGCCACCGGTTTCGGTCTTGTGCAAGACGTTTTGGGAGACAACCTTCACGACCATGGGAAAGCCGATTGTTTTAGATCTTGTAAGCGCTTTCTTTATAGAAGGTACTACCGCTGACTTGGCTTGCTTAATGCCAAGTGCTTTGAAGATTCGTTGGCATTGAAATTCGTCAAGCACCTTACCCGCAGCCGCGAGGTGTCGGGCAACAGGCTTTAGATCTATGGTAGGTTTTTTTGGTAGCGGCTGCGGTTCTTCCCATTCCAAGAAGCCACGCATCGCATCCGCACAGCTTTCTGGTGACTTGAAAGCAGGAATTTTCATGCTGCTCATAAGGCGTGCCGTATCGGCAGCCTCTGGTATGAGGGCTGCGCCGAAAGGCTTCTCATGGCCGAGAAACTCTTTGAGCGGTGTCACCGTGCGTTCAGGGTTGAATTCTGCCGAGGAGCCGGGCGTCATAATTACGGCGCCGTTATTTTTGGCTGCGAATGCTTCTTGTAGAATGCGTTTTACATTCTCTGGAAAGGCACCTGCTAGCGTCACATCGATCAGCGGTCCATTTGAGACTGTACCGCCAGCATCGAAAATCCGTTGTTCAGCATCCTTCGGCAATGGGGTCGGCTGTATTCCGTTGACGCCAAGATTGTCTACGACCATACCGCCGCCGCCGCCAGTGGATGCGATGACGGCGATACGTTTGTTTTTGATCGGTTTACGGCCCATAGCTAAGAAGGTCATTTCGAACAAGCTTTCAAAATGGCGCACACGAATGACGCCGTACTGCTTAAAGAAAGCGTTGACGGCGGTATCGGTCCCGGCGATGGCGCCGGTATGGGAGGCGGTGAATTCCTGAGCTGCATCCGAACGGCCGATTTTGTAAACCACGATAGGCTTGTTTCTGGAGAACGCTCGTTCCGCCATGGCCGCGAAGGATTTGTAGTCGCGGATTGTTTCCAGGAACATCAGGATGATTTTGGTCTTTGGGTCATCGATCATGATCTCGCCGACTTCGGGTACGGAAACGTCGCACTCATTGCCGATGGAAACAATTTTTGAGAAAGCAAGCCCACGATGTTGGCCGCGCGAAACAAAAGTGCCGGTCAAACTTCCGCTCTGGCTGATGACGCCGATATTACCTTTGTGGATTTTTGGGATTTGCATTATGCGATTGGGCGAAATGATCGCCGGCGGGTCCATGCAGTAGACGCCCATGCAGTTCGGTCCGACTATGCGGACGCCACCTTCGCGCGCGGCATCCATCATTTGTTCTTGTAGACGTATCCCGTCGGGGCCTGCCTCGGCGAAGTTCGCGCTAAAGACTGTGGCGACTTTAACGCCTGCTTTGCCGCAGTCTCGAATGACGTTGGGCACGGTTTTAGCTGGCGTCATCACCAGCGCATGATCAACTGGCCCAGATGCATCGGAGACTGTTGGATAGCATTTATTTTTGTAAACTTTTTTCCGTTTCGGATTAACCGGGATGATGCGGCCCTTATAGCCGTGCTTCTCAAGGTAGAGCGGGGCCATGGCATGATGACGACGGCCTTCATCGGACGCGCCGATCAAGGCTACTGCACGGGGTTCAAACAATGCTTTTCCGAGACTAATTTTTGCCATGATCTACTCTGCTGCTGTTTGAGGTCTGGGGGGGCGTTGCGAGAAGCGGCGTTCAAAGACGCCTTCGGCAATACGATTACGCATCATTTCCAAAGATCCGCCGGCAATCATCCAGCCGCGGGTGCG
>MDTE01043227.1_pt1 | contig 70441 bp, 40 predicted proteins | sample 811231 | NCBI WGS metagenome assembly MDTE01 (sample SAMN05326651, study PRJNA326480) | marine metagenome | isolation source: seawater | place: Indian Ocean: Red Sea | collected 2010
GCGCGCGCGTCGTCCTCTCCCGAGACTCGAACGTTCATTCATCACTCACTCATTCATCTCCTTCTCGGACGGCACGACAAGAAACTCCGTACGCACACGCACTCCCCGGTGCCCCCCGACGGATGGATTCAAATCATCTCGTCTGTCGTGCCCACACGTCGACGCGCGCGACCGACGGACGGACGGACGGACACCATGCGCGCGCTCGTCGACGCGTGCGTCGAGAGATGCGACGCGCTTCGACGCGTCGGCGCGTCGGCGAAACGCGGCGCGTCGGCGTCGGCGACGAGGACGACGGTGGAGACGGTGGAGACGCTCGAGGTGATTTTTGAAAATTCGATGACGATTCGCGCGCGAACGACCGGTGACGCGACGCGTCGTGGGGTGTGGGCGAGATGGGAGGTGGGAGACGGCGCGAGGGAGTGGTGGTGATGGGATGATTCGCGAGAGAGGGGAGAGAGGCGAACGAATGAACGAGGACTGACGAGGGACGGCGGCGGCTGATCGATTCGTTCGCGCGCAGGGGCTCGCCGACGCGTTGAGTCGAGTGGACCAGGGCGGGGAAGAGGCGAAGCGATTACAGTCGAGCGCGGAGGCGTTGACGCAGCGTTCGTTGATGACGCACGAGAGTAAACGGGTTCGGGTGTTGGTGGCGCTGTGCGTGTCGGATCTGATGCGCGTGTGCGCGCCGGTGGCGCCCGTGGAGGGCGACGAGGCGATGCGAGACGTGTACGAATTGTTCTTGGACGCGTTGGGAAGCCTGAGATCGATCGAGAGCGAGGAGTTCGAGGCGGCGAAGAGTCTGTTGGTGAACGTGGCGAATATCGGGTTGTGCGTGCCGATGTTGGATTTAGATTGCGACGGGGCGGAGACGTTGGTGCGGGATTTGTTCAAGGTTTTGCTCGACTCGACGAACGCGTCCAATTCGACGGCGGTGGCGGAGGAAGTGGGCAAGGTTTTGTCGACGATGATCGAGGAAAGCTGCGATGAAGACACACCCGTGCCGTCGGACATCGTATGCGAGGTTTTGTCGCGTTTGATCGATCCCGTGCGCACGGAAAATCCGGCGGCGTACAGATTGGCGGCGGAACTGGTTCGAAAATGCGAGCATCAGCTGCACGCGCCGATTCAGACTTTTTTGACGCAAGCGATGCACGGACTCGTCGATGAAGAAGATGCACTCGCGCCTCTGAGTAAGCGCCACGTCGACATCATCGAAGAAATCGCGGTGTCCGATCCCACGGCTCTCGTCACGGTGTGGCCGTCGGTGACGGACGACTTGCAGGCCGACGATTTGAGCATGCGTCTGCGCGCGGTGAAACTCTTTGGGCGAGTGTTCGCGTACGAAGGATCGTCGACGGCGGAAGATTACCCGCACTTGTTGCTCGACTTCGTTCGTCGATTCAGCGACAAGGCGGTGGAGATTCGCTCAGAGATGATCAAGTGGAGTTCCAAGTTTTTGAAGACGCGCGTCGATCCGAACGCGAGTCTCTGCTCCGTTCCGGCGGCGACGGTGATCAAGCAACTGCGCGAGCGTCTGTGCGATTTCGATGATCAAGTTCGGGCGGCGGCGGTGAATGCGCTCTGTGATGTTTTGGACAAGCCGACCTCGAGTGAATTGTTTCCGCACGATCTCATCTCCGATATTGGCGATCGCATCAAAGACAAGAAGTCCGCAGTGCGCAAAACGGCGCTCAAGCGTCTGTGCATCGTCTACCGTGCGTACGCTCAGCGCTGCACGGAAGACGCGCCGACCTGGGAAGCGAAACGGTTTGATTGGATTCCATGCGCCATCCTTCGCTCCATCACGATTCCGGATGTGCGTCTGCACGTCGTCGAACCGGTGATTGCTACGCTCTTTCCGACGAAGATGTCTGCGGATTTACGCAGTACGTTTTGGTTGCGAGCGTTGAACCTCGCGGACGCGTTCACCGTCAAATGCCTGAAACACTACTTAGCCGCCAAGGCGCGCGTGCAAGCCGATATGCGAGAATACTTTGTGGTCCGATCCAAGTTGTCGACGATGCGCAAAAAGGATGGAGAGGCGGCGCTGACGCGCGTCATTGACGCCATCAAAGTTCATTTCCCGGACCAGCAGAAGGCGAAAGCGGCCATGGCTGGCTTGCACTCTCAAAAGGATGGCAACATTTTCCGATGCATACAGACGGTCTTGAATCCCGAAACGTCCTTCTCGAGCGCTGTGAGCGCGGAAGAAGATGCTCTCAAACGCGCGAAGTCGAGTTCAAACGCCGTCGACCAAGATTTCATGAAGGCGTTGTTGATCAAGATACAATCCGCACCTTTCGGTCGTGAACACGTGCGGGGGACGCTCAAAGCGGCGTGCAAGGCGACGCGCGCGGCTGAGAGCTCAAAGAGTTCGAGCACTCCTCAAGGCGTGGTCGTCGCTCTCGAACACTTGTGTACTCTCGCGGAGTCGTTTCCGAAGCTGTTTTCAGGATGTGGTGACGAAATCAATGAATTGCTCGACGCTCGCGATGAACGCACCGTAACGTCGACGTGTAAGGTTGTGTCCGAAGCCGCCGCGGCGCTAAAGGTCACTCCGCATCGAGGATCTATTTGGCAAAAACTCAAGGCGAAGTGCACCTCCGGCGATCGCAAGCAAGCGAAGTTGGCCACGAAGGCTCTCGGACTTTTACAGATGGATCTCGAGGAACGAATCGACTCGGTCGATATCGTCGCGGGTGCAACCGCGGGTCAACTCAGTGAGGTCTACCTTCACATTGTCGATCTTCTCGCCGAGGATGTCGTCGCTGACGCAGATTTACCGGCGGTGCTCGGAGCGATCGGTACGATCGGTGCTCTCTATCAGCAGACGTTCATGCTTCAGCTCGCCGAAGTGGAACAATACATAACGCACACGCTTTTGACTCGACCGCCACCCACGCAACGACTCGCCGTCGGGGTGGTGAGTGACCTCACGAATGTTCAAGCGCTCGGTCTCAAGACTCTCGCCAGAGCCGCTTCGCACAAATCTACGGCTGGTACAGTCGAATCGTCGTTCACGATTCGCACCATTGAATTGCTCCATAGCTACGCCGATCCGAATTCATACAAGGACGGTGGCGTGTTTTCGGATTACTCCGCCGCCGACGGCGTGCACCTCCGCTTCACGGCGTGCAAGGCGATGGTGAGCATCTCCCGCAACTGCGCCATCGGGTTAGTGAAGCCCGATGCGTGGGTGTGCGTGTCGTTGTTCTTGCATCAATGCGAAGCCGCGACGATACGGCGCGAAATGGTCGAAAAGTTGAAGAAGGGTCTCGTCGTTCGACCGAGCGATCGCATGTTACCGATGATGTGGGCTGCCACGCTCGCCACCGCGCTCGTCGACAAGGACAAGAGCGTTCGCGACGTGGCGAGCGATACGTTCGCGACCTGGACGGCGGCGCAGCGTCAGCGATCCACGGCTGTCGCGGCGCAAATGGCGGCGAAAAAGTCAAAGGACGACACTTCAAAGTTTTTGATCGTGCACATGCCCGAGTACGTGCTCGTGTACATGGTGTTCCTTCTCACCCGTCATCCGCTCGCGCCGAAGACGGCGGAGGAAGGCATGGAGGATCGAGGTCAGAAGTGGCACCAAGTGCAATTGATTCTGTCCGCGGCGATTTCTTCGTTGACGCACGGTACGAACGGCGACGCCATTCCCGTGACGTGTAAAATGTTGAGACGTTTAAAGACGACGCTCGACAAGGTGACGCCGAGTAACTCGGATTTGATTTACTCTCTGAGCGATTTGGCCTTGCTGCTCGTCAACGATCAGGCTGGCGCGAAAGGATGGGACACGAGCAAGTTCCCGGGTCACATCGTGTATCCGACGCAATTGTACAAGACGACGGCGTTCATGGCGAGCGGACCGCCGGTGAAAGAGGGCGCGCAACCGGGTCTCGGGGATTACAGCCATTTGCCGCGCGGCTACGTCATCGTCAGATCCGTGCCCATCACCTCCACTTCCAACGCCGCGAACAAGACGAAAGCGGCGCAAAAGCGTTCGCGTTCGAAGGCGTCGACGTCTTCCGCCAAGACCAAGGGTGGTAAACCGATGAAACAAACCAAGTTGTCTTTCGCCGCCGGGACGCGTTCCATGCCAGAGAGAGACGCGAGGCGACACGCCATCATTGACGTCGGGGATCGCGACATTGAAAACGAATTCGACGATTACGAGAGTGAGGAAGAATACGATGAAATCGACAATAACACGGCGCTCGTCGTCGTGTCCTCGCCGCCGGCATCGCCCGGACCTCTGTCTGAAAATACCACCGCGAGCACTCCCGCCCGCAAACGCAAGAGCGCCAAGCCAGCGTCCGTGGGAGCCGCGACGGATCAAGCGGCAGAAGTTGGCGTCGACCCGGACGAGAAAAGATCGCGACGACGACGACGTTAGTGATAGGGAGCACTCGATGAGATGCGATGTACCTGTATGTACCGAATAAGATGAGAAAAACTCGCTACAGTAGGAGAATATAGACGCTTGTGAATGATATGCGATATTTTACAAAACGTCGCCCGCGTTATTCGACACGTACATCCTCGCGTTTGTTCGAATAGTACGACATGACCACGCACAACACGCTCAACACGACGCAGAACGCACCGCAGGAGAAGTACATGATAGGAAGCGTCATGTTGTAACCGCCATATCGTCCGCTCGTCGCAATGACCACCGATTTCGAGCCGTCGAACGGGTACACGTTGTAGCGGTTGTCGATGGTGACCGTGATGTCGGTGTTCCTGGGGATATCAGTATTCAATCGCCCCACCAATTTCCGGAACGTGCTCAGCGCAGGCGTGCGCATCCACGTCGCGAAGTGTTCGTCCTCGTCTACAGTTGAACCGGTGATTTGCCCGCCTCCGCGAGTCGCTTGATCCGTGTTCAAATTTTCCGGCGCGTACGATCCCAGACGATGCTTCAGATCGCTCTTCCACGCGATCCCCGCGTCATCCAACGCCATCGATTGTCCATTCACCGAGATGGCGAAACTATCGTTGAAGAAACTCCACGCTCGAACGCCGCACGGGACGATGGCGGCGTCGCTCGCCGTCTTGATGTGCGTCGTGCACAACCCCTGACTCGCCTCGCCCTTGAGTTGAAAGTAATCCACATCTCTCACGTACGCGCGATGATTCTGAAAAAAGTTTCCCAGTTCATAGTACACGAACACCGGCGCCTTCATCGCCTTTTTCGCGCGCAGCGTCACCGAGCACGTCGTCCCCGCCCCCGCGTACGACCTCTGCATCGCCCTCTCCGCCGCGGTCGGGAAAAACCCATTCACACACGACGCTTCATCGTCGTATCGCCTCTCCAACACCGTCAAATCCCGCACGTCTCGATACACAGCCCCACCGACGCCCAGGAACACCACCGCCAGCGCGATCGCCACCCTTCCCGTGAACGCCGGCGACAGCACCGGTCGCGTCGCCGGGAGCTGCTGCTGCGAGAATTTCGATCGCGCGGGTTCGTGCGCGCCTCGCGACTCGGTCGTCATCGCTCCCGTCCGAGCGCGCGTCGCTGTGTCGTCCCCGATCGTCGACGATTCGCAAACGAATGAAATTCTCGCGCGTCCTCACCGATCGTCCTCCTCCTCCTCCGCAGAGCGCGCGCGTCGTCGTCGTCGTCGCGACGCGCGATGTCGGAGCATAAAAAGCTGATGCGCATGACGGCGCGCGCGTTTTACGCGACGTCGTACGCCAAGGAGCGGTTGAACGCGGCGCCCGCGCGTGGAAACGAAGGGACGCCCGCGAGCGCGAGCGCGGTCGCGACGACCGTGACGTCGATGGACGTCGTCGGTGCGACGCCGACGGCGGTCAAGGCGCCGGTGGTGGATAAGAAGACAAAGTTGGACGATCCCAGGGTGGTGGAGGTGGTCGTGGACGCGCTGACGAGACGGACGTGGACGAGGGAGGATGATTTGGCGAGCGATCTCAAGTTGAGCTTTAAGCAGGTGCGCAAGTTGATGGCGTACCTGGAGCGAGAGAAGCTGGTGTCCCGAGCGCACGTGCGAGAGAAAGATCGCGCGAGGGCGCAGGCGTTGGCGGAGCGAGGGATCACGGACGCTCCCGAGGTGAAGAAGACGGTGACGTGGTGTTCGTTGAATTACGGACGCGCGTTGGACGTGACGAGGTACAGGTTGCACATGATTAAAAAATACGCGAGACAGGCGGTGGATAAAGGAAAGGTGCACGAAGTGTACGTGTGCGTCGGACCGGCTGAGTTTTGTGGGAAGACGTACTCGAGTTTGGATGCGGCGGCGCTGTTGGATCCCTCTGAGATGATTTTTAAGTGCGCGAATTGCGGCAGCGAGGTGAAACAAGCGGGGAAAGACGGTGCGCCGGAGCCCGAAGGGGCGGCGCGCGAGACGAAGGAGAGCTTGCAGAGACGATTTAATGAACTCGAGCGTCAGTTCAAGCCTTTGGAGGCGCAGTTAGCCAAGGCGATGCGAACGCCGGCGCCGTTGTACGGAACGTTGACGGAGTGGGCCGTGGCGAGAAAGCGGTACTCGCAAAACAAGGGTGGCGGGGGCGGAGGCGGTGGAGGCAGACGCGGTGGGGCGGCGTTGGACGTACACTTGGAAGAGACGAAATTCGTCGTCGAGCTCGGATCCTCGGCGGAGGAACAACAAAAACAAGCCGAGTTGGACGCCATCAAGGTTCAACCCGAGTGGGTGACGCGAAACGCCTTCGAAAAGGAGGACGCCGCGCAGGAGAAGGAGAACGCCGACAAAGACGGCAAGGATGGTGACTCGAAACCGTCGGCGAACTCTGAGATGCAAGAGCAGTATCTCCAGGCGCTTCTCTCGGCGCTGCAAAAGCAACAAGAGACGAAACCGGAGGCAGAAGAGGTCAAGGTCGAAAACGAAGTCGCCGCGGAAGTAGACAAGGCGGTGGACGACATGTTCGACGAATGGGAGGACGTCTGACGGAATAGATATAAAAACAGAGCGCGCGCGGGCCTGTAGAAGCATGCGCGCACATAGAACAATAATTTTAACGAGACGAAAAACATTAGCATGTGATGAATCAGTCCTATCAGTCCTTTTTTTACACGAGCTACTTGTAGAAGCGTCGAAGCGCCTTGGATACGTTCTCCGGAGCTACAGGCGCGGTCGAGGCGGCCCCGGCTGATTCCCCGGGAGCCGCCACGTGACCGCGCTTCTCCGTGATTCCTTCTTCGCGCATCCGCTTCGCCTCCATCTTTGCGAGCTTTTTGTCATCGATGACGTTGAGCTGCTTCTTTCTATACCTTTTTGATGTTTTGTTCTTACCCTTCATCTTCGTCTTTTCTTCATTCTTCTCGCGCTGCTGCTTCCTCGCCGACAACTCGGCGTCGACCGCTTGTTTGCGACGCTCGATTTGAACCTCCTTGGGCACCGCGCGAACCTTACCGATGGAATCGGGGTCGAGTTGAATGGTCTCCGACGGAAGCTTGTCGAGCAATCGCGCGACTTCGTTCTCGCGACGTTGACCCTTCGTTTCAAAGGGATTCGCCACGTACGTGTCAAAGTTCGGTTCACCCGCGCCCGGAACGAGTAAACTCGTGAATCCACGCGAGTGTCCGACGCCAAGAATATCGTCGTACGGACAAAATTTCATAGAGTTGATTTTTTGTCCGTGCGAAAACTGATGCTTCATGTATGGAGAATTTTGCTTCGTCTGGAGCGCGTCCTTCCAGATTTGCACCGTGCTCCCCCAACCCACCGCGAGAAGACCGCGCTGAGATATTTGAATATGGTCGGACGGTTGCGCCGAATAGTACGCGTGCACGGGCTTGTACGTGCGTAAATCCCAAACTTTGACTTGTCCGTCGGCGCCCGAGGTGACCATGTATTTCCCAGAGTTGTCCACGGCGACGCCCTTCACCTGACCGCGATGACACAGCATCTTCACCAACGGTGTGCCTTGGTTCGGACTCCACAGCGTCACTGTACCGTTTTTGTGCCCGCAGTGCACGACGGCGTTGTAATTACTGTGCGTCATTGCGTTCGATTCGCCGAGTTTGGTGCGATACTGCGCGACGATTTTCCCGTACGTCGTGTCTTGCCATCGCAAGATGCCCTGCGTCCCGACCGAGCACAACAAGAAGTGTTTGGGTAAAAACGTGAGTTTATTCACGTGCATGTGATCGTCCAAACAGTGCACCTCCAAACCGCGCTTGTCGTAAATGTACGTGTACCTGTCTTGCGCCGCCGCGTAAAACTGCTCGTTGTGCAAAAACGTGACGTCTCGCACCGTCTCTCGCGCGTCCGTCTCACTGATCATGTGATGTCTCTGCCACTCCATCATGCTCAGCGCCCCTACGCTCGACGCCAACAACAACTCTCGTCCATTATGCGAATAATCCACGTAGTACCTTCCCGTTCCCGGCACGTCCAAATCGAACGCCTTATTCGCCGCGTTCGCGTCGACGTTCTTCGCGATATCCCGCTGTTGATACTGATACGTCCGCTCCCCCTCCTCCGCCTCCAAACACCCGACCTCATCCGCCAACAACCATTTCTCGTGCGTCGCCGCCGCTCTCGCCGCCTCTTCGGCTAAATTTTGATTCTCTCGCAGCGTCGCCTTGGTCTTCTTGTCGGCGACGCCCTTGCTCGACACGCGCGCGCCCACGAGATACTTCTTCGTCCGCTCGCGCATCTCTCGCTCGTACGACGCGCGCCTGGCCTCGATCGCCGCCTCGGTGAACACATCCTCGTCGTCGCGCGCGTCGTCGCGCGCGTCACCATCGCCGTCGTCGCGCGCGCGGCGTCTCTCCCTCGCGTCGCGCGCGCCGCCGCGCGGCGCCGCCGATGCGAGCTCGGCGCGTGAGGCGTCGTCCAGCGTCGCGGTCTGCGCGTTGAGCAAAGCGAGGGCGTCGTCGATGTCCCCGGTATCGCGCGCGCGTCGGCCCATGGCGACGACGGGCGCGCGCGGCGTCGTGTGGCGCGCATCGCGGGACGTCGTGGATTTCGTGTCATGATGACGAACGCCACCGCGGACGGCAGACGGCGACGCGCGCGCGGGCGCGGGACGGCGAACGGGCGAGATGGCGCACGAACAAAATCCCGAGATGGTGATGTCGCAGGTGAAGGCGGAGCTCGCGAACGCGTACGCGCAGGAGTTCTTCACGACGGTGCGGGATAAGTGTTTCCAAAAGTGCGTGACGAAACCGTCGTCGACGATGTCGAGCTCGGAGGCGCAGTGTCTGGGGAAGTGCACGGATAGGTACGTGGAGGCGACGAAGATGATCTCGCACGTGGTCTTGCAGGCGTACTCGAAGGGTGCGGGCGGGATGTAGAGGCGAACGCGACGTCGCGGCGTTCGAGGGGGGATGGCGAGCGCGCGCGGGAACGCGGAGATGTGTTTATACGCGCGTTGTAGTTTCGATACACGAGAAGAATCACGGATTGTCCGGTTTGAGTCGCCCCAGTTTCGGTCCCGAGCTGTTGCTCCAGTCCTCGAAGAACCACGCGCTTCCTCCTCGCACCGTGAGCTCGGACGGTTCCGCGGGCTCTTTGGCGTAACTCGTGAGATCGTACGAACTCAATCCTCGCGCGATCATGGCGCGAACCATGTCCGAATGCGCTTCAGATTGCACTACACGACGCTCGCCGTCCATGGCGCTCAGCTCGGCCGCGTTGAGTTTCGAGGAAGAGGGAGAGTGCTCGGAGAAGGCGTCGAAGACGTGTCTGTGACGCTCGTGCAGCGTGTCGAGATTGGACAGCGTGTTCATGTCGATCAATAACTCCTCCGGGGGGAGTCCGGTGAGATATCTCGCAAGCTTGAGTTGCGCCAAGACGTCGACGGCGCCGGTATCTTCCGCGGCTTCTTCCAACAGCAGCGCGGGACACCACGTGTGTTCGTTTCCTTCTGCGTCAATCGACGTTCGCTTTGTACTCTGATATCGCCCCTCGAGTTTCAAGTTGATGTTTTTCATCACGTCTCGAACTTCGATCGGAGTCGCGACGACGCTCAACATGTCCGTGACGTGTCTCTGATATACCAGCACGTTGTTATGCGCGCTCAAACTTTCCACGACGTCGAGCGCGCGTCCAGAGGGGCTTCGCACCACACCTTTTTCTAAGCGTAAATCTAATTGCCAGCTGTTGCCTTTGTACACCGAAATGTCTTCCTCTTCATGGTCCTCCTGTTGATCTCGTACGACGCTCGTGGCCTTGACGTTTTCGACGTGCAGATCGTACGCCGCCTTGAAATCTTTCGGCAACGATAACGGTCGAGCGGGACGGCTCTTCTTGGGACTCGTGAAGACTCTGTTGTGCGTGAACGAAGTACCGAGCCATTCGTCTGCGGCTTTCAGAATGCTTCCGCAACTCGGCCGTCGTGCGGGATCCATGACGAGAGCGGCTTTGATGAGCTTGATAAAATGCTTCGGAATGCTTGATGGAAACGACGGTTCCTCGCCTCGCTGCAGCGAGCACCACTGCTCCTCGACTTCCAGACCGGACGGGAAACCCTTGAGCAGCACCATGAGAAGCACTCCCACGGACCACACGTCGCATTTCTTCGTGTACGGCTTCCTCCGAAGACACTCGGGAGCGCTGAAAAACTTGGTCCCGACGTGGCCTCGCATTGTTTCGTTGGACAGGCAAAATGTCGCGCTACCGAAATCGATGATCTTCAGCGTCGGTATGCTTCCCGGCGTGGGCGACCACGGTTCTTTGAGCATGATATTGTCTGGTTTCAAATCTCGATGCGCCACGCCCAGCGAGTGCATGAAAGACACCGCTCCGAGAAGTTGATTCGCGAAGACGCACCAATCGCCTTCATCAAACAAACCGCGCGAAGATATCGCCTGAATCATCGTCCCTCCGCTGTATAAGTCGGTGACGATGTGCGTCACTTCGCTCTTCAATTTTGGGTGATCCTCGTAAATCATAAACTTTGCCGGAAAGTTCGGATGATGCCCGCACAATACTTGCAACACGTCGCACTCGTCCGCGATGGCGCTTGCCACCATGCGAGAGCGCAAAATAGATTTTACCGCGACGACGTCGCCCGTCAGGCGATCCTTCGCTCGACGAACAGAGCCGTAAATACCTCGACCTATGAGCTCTTGAACGTCGAATTCATCGTATATCTTCTTGGCTGAAAAATCGCCAAAGTTTCTCCCCTGGTGCACCGTGACATCGACGCTCTCCGCCTCCTGGATCTCCATCTCTTGCTCCCGTGACAACGGCTCGGGCGCTTTGCTAAAACCAGTCAACCTCCGAATGGGCCCAGCCGACGGTCGAGACGCTCGCACGTAGTCTCGGATCTCTGCGATGGGTGGTAAATCCACCACGACGGCGGTGATGTCGTCGTGCACGCCGCGAACTTTCAAAACTTTTTGTACGATGCCATCCGCGCACGTCTCCGTGTCCATGAACTGCGAGCACTCTGAAGCGATGCTATTGTCCGTTAAAGCTGAAAATACGCCGTCAGAGGCGACGAGCAGACGACATCCCTTCTCTGGCATGCGCACGCGAGTAAACTCTGGCTCGCACACAATGGCGGAAAGATCGAAATCGCCGAACGCTCGAGACACCGCGTACCCTCCCGGAAATACTCTCAGAGGCCCGACCTCGTCGCCCTCGCGAGTGCGCAATCGAGCCAATCGACACTCGGCGCTGATTAAACGTCTCGCCTCGAACGGGTCGTCCGGGTTGTGCTCTCGGTTCAATCGAACGTGCTGTTCGCGATCCTCCGGCGTCATTCCCTCTAACTCGGACGGATGCGGCAGCATCAACGCCCCAGAATCCCCCACGTTGGCGCACACCAGATCGATCGCGAACGAATGCCCATCTCGACCCGCCGCCGCGCATTGCAACGCCACCACCACCACCGTCGAACCGCCCTCCGGCGCGCGTCCGTGACAAAAAAAACACCCCTTCATGTTACTCCGCCCGTACTCCCCCTCCGTTCGCACGAGCGCCCGTCGTATAGCTTGTTCCAGCGCGCTCTCGTCCTCCTCTCGCCCACCCTTACTCCTCGTCTCCGCCGAGAGCAGACGCAACTCGTGCTCCACATTTTTCCCCAAATGCGTTTCCAGAAACAACATCGCCGTGGCGTCCTTGTGTCCGTCGAACACGCAATACATCGCCAACACGCTCGACGCCGGCGCGTCTCCCGCGCCGTCTCCGCCGTCACCGTACCACGATTTCCCGATGGAAGGGAAGATGAGAAATCCATCTTGGCTCTTCTTGCGCACCCACGCGACGTCGAACGACGCGAGTTCATCGCCGGACGCGCGCGCGGCCGAGACGACGGACATGTCGATCGGACGACACGAATTACGTGCGACCGCGCGCGCGCGCGTTCGACGGGCGCGCGAGGTCGCGCGCGCGCGTGTGCGCGCACGACTCTTCGCTTCCCCTGACGTGCTGACGGGGGGAAGAGACTGGGCGCGCGGCGACGGGGACGCGACCCGAACGCGAGAGGTCCGAGCGCGCGGATGAGAGGATGGTCGAGAGATGCGGACGCGATGCGGTGTGTGGGATGGTGCGGTTCGGACCATGCGGTGGTGACGCGCGCGGAGGGTGCGCGCGCGCGTGATTTTATGTCTCTTATTCGTTACAAGCGCCTTGGGCGAAGAGGACGCGCGTCACGCGCCCATGTACAATTTTTGTCGTCGGTCGACGACGATGCGACAGATGGGACATCGACGCATGCGGCGAGAACATCCTCGGCACATGCACGCGTGTCCGCAGGGAATGAGAACGCATTGGACGGGGGCGGTCATGCAGACGACGCACTCGCTTCCGGGGACGCCGCTGCGCCGTTTCGACGCCTTTTTGGCGGCGCCGGCGGTTTCTTCGTCGTCTTCGCCGGCGTCGTCTTCGGAGACTTCGACGGAGGAGGCGAGTGGGATTTCACCCGTGTTCGCGTCGTCGTCGTCGTCGTCGTCGTCGGAACGCGCGGCGACGGGATCGACGAGCGAGCCTTCGCCGTCGCCTTCTTCGTCGTCCGAGTCTAGGTTCTCCTCCGACGTGCTCAGATCGCTCGCCTCCTCCCACTCATCCATCACCGTGTTCTCCTCGCGTCGACGCATCAGCGGTTCTTGCATCATCAAACGCTGCGCGCGTATGATGTTCATCTGTTCGACGTGTCTGCACAGAATGGCGCGCGCGCAACATCCGAGGAGGACGCCGCTCAACATGACGGCGTATTGCCACGATTGTCCATAGATTCCGTCCGATCCCTCGTCCACTTCGCCGCAATCGTCACCGGTCCATCCCGCGTGACACTCGCAGTGTCCATCGATGACGCACTCGCCGTGACCGTTGCATCGATTCAAGTGCGAGCACCCGTCGTCGAGCGGTTGCGGCGTCGCGTCGTCTCGCACGCACGTCTTACAACACCGAAGCGGCGTCGCCGGTACGAGCATCGGCGATCCGAGCGCACCCATGGCGCTGATGACGGATTCGAACCCAGTCACCACCGCACCGTTCGCCGCCACCGCGTCCGGCGAGTTCGTCTGTCCACACGACGCGTCGACGCCGTCCTCCGCCGCGCACTCGCACGCGTCGACGCCCAACGCGTTCCCGCTCGGAAGCACAAACTTCACCTTGCAACACTCCCCGACATCTTTAGGGTAATTAAACGTACCACCGCGCGTCCCGGACGCCCGATTCACCCGCTCGAATCCTTGTAAAAACGTTCCCTGCGGACACATCGCCCCCCCTCTGTCGCCCCTCGGCGCTTTCGCCCGGACGCAATCGACGCTCATCGCTCGCAACGCGCGCGCCTCCACCTCCCCGTCCTCATCTCCCGTCACCCCCGGGAACACATCCCTCACCTTTACCCCCTCCGGTTCCCCACTCTCATCGACGCACGGCACGCAACATATCGCTCGAGACAGCGGCACGAGTCCCGCGTCGTCGCCGTCTCGTCCCGCGTATTCTCCGCTCGCCTCGAATCCCGCGATGATGGCGCCCTCGCGCGCGCACGTCAGCCCATTCGCGCTCGTCGTGAACGCGCACGCGCACAGCGCGAGTTCTCGCGCGTCGGTCGACCCTCGCACGCGACGCCCGTCGACGCCCGTCGCGGTCTCGGCGTCGCGCGCGCGAACGGTCGAGACCGCCTCGACGAGAGGATTCACGACGAAGGACGACGACGACGACGCGCGCGCGGGAATCGGTGCGTCGAGCGGACGCGCGGTGACCGCGGACGCGATGGACGCGATGAGCGCGAGGCGCGCGAGCGCGAGCGCGACCGCGCGCGAGCGCATGGTGGACGAGGGTGTTTGTGACGCGCGCGGGCGCGCGGGCGCCCGCCGGGCGCCGCGTTCGTAGACGACTCGACGACGAACGCGCGGTCGAGCGCAAAGGATGGAATCGCGCTCGACGAGATACAACGCACGCGTGACCGCTCGCGACGCGCGCGGTTCGAATGAAACGTTACGTAAAATCAATCTTACACGCGCGCGCGACTCGCGCCTCCGGGACGCGCGCGCCCTCTCTCCTTCTACTCACTCCCTCGTCGTCTCCGCGTCGATGTACGGCACCCCGCTCCCGAACGTGAACGGCGTCCATCGTCCCTGCACGCTCGGTCGTTTGGTGAAGTGTCGTCCTCGTCGCATGGGTTTCGACCCGCGCGCGCCCTTTTCGCTCGCCAACCACGCGCAGTGCGTCGCCACCGCCTCGGCGCCGAGATTCTTCAATCCCACCGTCTTTTCGTTCCCGTTCGCGTACGACGCGCGAACGTGGGGATCGCATCCGCGCCGTATCTCGTTCGTCGCGGAGGCGGTCGTCGCGGGCGCGGAGGCGGAGACGCGGGCGATGAATTCGTCCCACCCGCCCGAGGTTATGAAATCTTTCGTCCCTCGGGACGACCCCGTGACGTCGCAGTAGACGAGTCGCAGCGCGCGGAGTTGCGAGACGCCTCGAATGGACATCGCGCGCGTCCTCGCGCGCGCGCGAGGGACGCGCGCGAGGGAGAAACGACGTCGGGGACGCCGACCGGCGGTGAGTGCGGGACAATCGGGAAAACGTCGGCGCGCCCTCACACCTCGCCGCCGCGAAGCCACCGCGCGCAAAGCGCGCGCGAGTCGACGCGAGATGTCGTCGTCGTCTCTCACCTCGCGCGCGGTGCGCTCGCGCGTGTCGACGACGACGCGAGGACGACGAACGCGCGCGGGGACTCGAGACGTCATCGACCGCGTTCGCGCCGACGCGACGCGCGTGAACGTCCCACGAGACGCTCCCGCGGACCCGCTTCGCGCGTTGAAAGGGGTGGAAATCACGCGCGCGGTGGACGGCGCGCGCGTCACCGTCCCGGACCTCGTCGACGAGGACGGGACGACGGTGGTGACGTTTCTCAGAAGTTTTGGGTGATTTTTCGCGAGCGAGCGGGCGGTGGAGCTCGCTCGCGAGGCGATCCCGCGCTTCGAGCGCGATGGCGTGCGCTTGGTCGTCGTGTCGATCGGTGTCTTGGATCGGGCGCGAGATTTCGCGCGAGAGAACGATTTCCCGATCGAATCGGTGCACGCGGACGAGACGTCGGCGACGTACGCGGCGTTGCGTCTGCGAAAAGGCGCGAGGGAGACGTTTTTAGAGAAATCGACGCCGGAGAGCATCCTGAGACGATGGCGAAAGGACGGGGCGAAGGATTTACTCGGAGTCTTGAGGCGTTGGAAACCGTGGTTGCCGCCGGAGCCGTCGCAAGGGTATCAGCAGGGCGGAACGTTTGTGTTTCGAGACGGCGTCCTGCGGTACGCGTCGTACGACGTCTCGACCGGGAGTCACGCGCCTTTAAATGAAGTATTCGACGCCGCGGGCGTCACCGAGGCGTGAGAACGGTAACGGTTCGTTCGTCGCATTCGTAGCCGCGCGCGAGGGAAGCGAACGACGCGATGGAGTATCTTTCGTGACGCGTCGTCGGTCAAGCGGCTTCGAGCGCGCGAGGTCCCCGACGACGCCGACTCGATCCTCATCGACGTCGTCTCCCCCTCCCCCCCGCGCGCACCGCTGTAACACCACACCGCGCGCGTCGAAAAGAAACTCTCACGATAAATCTCATCCTTCGCCATATTTATACATTACACCGCGCGCGTTCGCGTCTTCGTCTCGCGCGTCCCGACTCTCACTCCTTCGACGCCTTCATGGACGCCACGCGTTTCATGTACCTGGTCCCCGACGACGCGAAACCATCATCGTCAGTCCTCGCGCGCATCGACACCTTCGCGCGCGCGTCTCCGCGTCCTCACTCGTCGTCCGATCGCGCGTTCCCACCGCCGTCATCCTCGCGCTCGATCGCCATCCAAACCTCGCCTCCCCCTCGCGCGCGTCCTCGACCTCCCGCGTCGCCCACCCCCTCGCGTCGCGCATCGTTCGCACGCACTCCTTGTATTGACACTTCTCGTACACGTGACGCTCGCGTCCACACTTCCACGGCAGGTAGAAGGATCGCCGTCGGCACTCATTCAGAGGGATGAGCAAGTGCGCGCAAAAGTCTCTGTACCCGAGATCGAGCTTGGCGCGTTTCATCTCCTCGCGCGTGGCGATCATCTCGCTCGCGTCGTCGTTCGCCATGACGCGCGGTCGAGTGTCGCGACGCGTCTCCTCGCGCGCGGATGGATGGATGGATGGGAACATGGGAAAATGGGCAAAATGGGCAAAATGGGCAAAATGGGCGACGCGAGAGGTTCGGCGGGGAAACCTCGAGGGACGGGACGTGATGTACAAGCGGTGTTTGATGTCAAAAAAATGCCTCCTCGAGCGGTGGTGTCGTCATCGTCGTCGTCGGATGACTTTCATGGGTAAACCGCCGGCGGTGTGAATGGTGGCGCCCATCTCCATGCCGACGTCTTCGGGGTTCTTTTGGAGCTCGAAGTCGAAGTCGCGAAGCGTCATGGTCATGGCGACGGTGGACTCGAGCATGGCGAATTGATCGCCGATGCACTTGCGCGCGCCGGCGCCGAATGGAATGAATGCGTAATCGCTCGCGATCTCGTTCGGGTAGAGACCGGTCAATAAATCGGGGTCGTATCCCGCCCAATCCTTCACGCCGGGGTTGGCGAACGGGCGCTTGAATCGAAACGGATCGAATTCGTCAGGGTTTTCCCAACACTCGGGCGATCGGTGCAGGTTCCACACGCTGATGAAGATGTCCATGCCCTTGATGAGCGTGATCTCTCGATCACCCGCGCCCTTGGGGAGGGTGACGTCCTCTAAACACCGTCGAATGAGAATGGGCGGTTCGGGATAGAGACGCAACGCCTCGGCGACGCACAGGCGCACCGACTCGAGTCGTTGAATATCCTCGTACGTCGGCGCGCGATCGTCGTCCCCGAACACCTCGTCGATGTCCGCCTGAATGCGTTTCATCAATTCAGGTTTTTGCACGAGACAGAATAATCCCCACGTGAGCACCGCCGCCGTCGTCTCGTGTCCGGCGATGAGCATCGTCATCAAATCGTCGCGAAGCTGCGCGTCGGTGACGTCGGCGCCGCGCACGTCCACCAAGAAACGCAACAACGACGGGTCCTTGACTTTACTGTAATCGCGATTTTGCAACTCCTCCAAATCATCCGTGCCCTCGTATTGCTGCGCCTGCGCGATCAATCCATTCAACGTGTCGTTGATGACGGCCATGTTTTGTTTAAACTCGCGCTGTCGAGGGACGATATCCGTGGCGAAGGGCAAATTCCAGTACGGGAAATAAAACGTGCTTCGATGCGCCGCCTCCTGTAAACAGTTGTACACGGCGCTGATGATGGGAGATTCCTTTGTCACCGATCCGAAATCGTAATTGAACACGGCGAGACCGATGATGTCGAGACTGACCGAACAAAATCGTTCCTCCATGTCCACCGTCTCCCCGGCGGCGGCGGCGGCGTCCAAATTCCGAACCAACTCGCCCGAGCAGTGTCCGAACAAACCCACCATGTGATCGAGCCACGCCTTGTGAAATCCCGGCACGAGTTGACGACGACGGTTTTTCCATATCGCGTACGGCGCGGGAATCAACCCTTGGCCCATGATGGGCTCTAAAATCTCCGCCAAGACGCCCTTGTCGAATGAAAACGGCTTCTCCTTGAGCACCTCGCGCACGACGACGGGATCGCTCAGCACCATGAATACCTTGGGCCCGAACGCGAGTTTAAACACGCCACCGTACCGACGAAAGTACGGGTACAGCGCCAAAAATATCGGCCCACCGACCAAGTCGTCGATGACGCCCTCGCACACGGGCGCGTTATCTTTACTCTCGGCGTCCCCGTACGTCTGTAAGATTTGCGTCACCCACAGCGAGACAATGTCTTGGAATTTGAGTTCCTCGGGTTTGAAATCATCGGACGGAATGGTTTCCTCCTCGCGCTCTCGAACCTGGGCGCGCGCGGCGACGCGCGCGCGAGAGAGCGCGATGGGCGCGCGCGCGCGGACCCTCACCGAGCGCGCGCGCGGTGGCGCAGACGCGCGCGAGACGACGCGCGCGCGAGGCTTCACCGCCTCGCGAGCGACGGACGCGGTCGGGGCGAGAACTCCCATCGTTCGTTCGGTCGTTCGTTCCTCGGTTCGCTCGCGGTCGACGCCGACGACGCGCGGTGGGGACTGACGGTGAAATGCGAAAACGCGCCATCGCGAGACGCGCGAGGACGCGTCGCGCGCGCCGTGGACATGCGCGCGCGAACGAACGGAACGTGAACGAGGAGGTCGTCGTCGACCGCGGCGGACCGCGTCGAATGACGCGCGCGAGCGACCGGAACGTCGTCGTCGAGAGGAATGAAGATGATGACGACGATGGGACGGGCGCGGCGTCGACCGCGACGACGCGCGACGCCGGCGCGAGCGCGAGCGCGAAGCGACGACGACTTCCGAAAAGCGTGCTCGCGGCGGCGAGACCGCCGCCGGTGAAGACGACTCGAGGGAAGGGGAAGAAGAACACGACCGCCGCCGCGCCGCCGCGCGCGCCGCCGCCGACATCGAGTCTGTACGACGTCGTGACGGAATCCGAGGGCGAGGACGAGGGCGACGCGCCCAGAGCGCCGATGTCGACGATCGGTGCGCCGGTGACGGAGGCGAGAAGGCTGACGACGTCGGCGTACGCGTGCGTCAGACGCGTCGCGGACGAGGCGCTCGTGGAACGCGCGAGGCGACTGCTCGAATCCGACGCGCGGGCGCGGGCGTCGTCGCCGACGCCCGAACCGCCGTCGGCGCCTCGTGAATCGCGCGTCGAGACGCCGACGACGGCGTCGGTGCCGTCGACGACGACGACGAGGGAGACGGACGCGGCGCGCCCGCGCGCCCGCGCGCCCGCGCCGCTCGAGACGTTCGACGACATGTTCTCCATGTTCGTCGGCGGCACCGCCGCGCCCGCGCCCGCACCCGCACCCGCGTCCGACGCACCACCGAAACCACCGCCCGCACCGGTTCGACGCGCATCGCCGCCTGCGTCGACGACGACGAACGCCGAGCCCGCGCGCGCCGCCAAACCCAAACTCAGTTTCGCCGAACTCATGGCCGCCGACGACGACGACGGGTGCGACAGCGACGACTGATTCGATAGACCATCAACACACACCAGAGTAGACGCATCATCCTCGCGATCGCTCGACCGCGCGCCGTCTCCCCCGCGGTTTTCCCCGTCTCTCGCGCGGCGGCGGCGTCCGCAAACCCTTTGACTCCCGGGTGTATCAGCAACGACCGCGCGCGTCGTCGTCGTCGTCGACGCGATTCGTCGACGCGCGGACGACATGCTCGGCTCGATCGCGCGACGCGCGGCGGCGGCGACGACGCGAGGACGGGTACGCGCGACGACGCGACGCGCGCGAGGCGACGCGACGGCGGTGTGGTCGCGATCGTGGCGACGGGATGCATGGAATGATTTCTCGAGCGATCGCGAGAGACGCGGGACGGAGACGGGACGCGCGCGCGATGGTGACTGACGCTTCGTGTGCGCGTGCGTGGTTTTTTTCGCGCGATAGACGGTGACGCGGGCGACGCGAGCGTTTTCGGTGGCGGGCGGGACGGATGACGAACGCGTGACGGTGGAGACGCCGGTGGCGTTCGAGGGACACCTGATCGAACCGCCGTCGCAGGTCGTGGAGACGTCGAAGAGAGAGATCATCGATATGTTCACGCAGGCGTACATGATGCGACGATTGGAGATCGCGGCGGATGTGTTGTACAAGGGGAAGTTTATTCGCGGGTTTTGTCACCTGTACGACGGGCAAGAAGCCGTCGTCGTCGGTATGGAGACGGTGTTGACGAAGGATGACGCGGTCGTGACGTCGTATCGGGATCACTGCGTGCATCTCGGTCGAGGCGGGACGCCGTTGGAGGTGATGGCAGAGCTCATGGGACGCGTGGACGGCGCGGCGAAGGGCATCGGCGGATCCATGCACATGTATCGCAGAGAGGCCAACTTTTTCGGCGGTAACGGCATCGTCGGCGCGCAGACGGCGATCGGTGCGGGTTTGGGATTCGCGTTCAAGTATAACAAGCAACCCAACGTCGCGGTGACCATGTACGGCGACGGTGCGGCCAACCAAGGTCAGTTGTTTGAGGCGCTCAACATGGCGGCGCTGTGGGATTTGCCCGTGATTTTCATGTGCGAAAACAACCATTACGGCATGGGCACCGCGCAAGAGCGTAGTGCGAAGAGTCCGGTGTACTACAAACGCGGTGATTACGTGCCGGGATTAAAGGTGGACGGCATGGACGCGCTCGCGGTGAAACAAGCGATGAAGTTTGCCAAGGAGTATTGCGTCTCCGGCAAGGGACCAATCGTCATGGAGATGGACACGTATCGTTACCACGGTCACTCCATGAGCGATCCGGGGAGCACGTACCGCACGCGCGATGAGATCACGGGTATTCGTCAAGAGCGCGACCCGGTGGAGCGACTGCGCAAGCTCATCATTGAACGCAACCTGCTCGACGCGGCGGAGATTAAACAAATCGAAAAGGAGCAGCGCCGCCTCGTCGACGAGGCGGTGACGCAAGCCAAGGCGAGCCCGCTCCCGCCGATCGAAAACTTGACTAAAAACATGAACTTAAACTTGGATAATGTCGTCGTTCGCGGCGTTGATTCGCAAACTTTCCACCCCGTAGTGTAGGACGATGATTAACAAATCGAGAGATTTCACATCACAAGCAAAAATACGAAACGACGCGCGAACACCCTATCTCGTGAAGACATCGTAGAGCGTGCCCGCGGCAAATACAAGAAAAAGAGAGCCACCAAAGTAGGCGACGACTCGCTCGGAGATGTAATCACCGACGACGTCACCGATGGTGACGGCGCCGGCGGTGGCGACGAAGTGTCCGGCGAGCGCGCCCGCGACGACTTGACCTGGATCCGCGGCGGCGGCCAACGCGATCGTCGCGAAGAACGACTTATCGCCCCACTCCGCACCGAACACGAGCGCGGCTGTGGTCACGATTAGCGCCATCTCATCGCTAAAATCGCTCCCGAGACCCTCCACGGCTTCCTTGGCGTCCTCCTCCTCCTCCTCGGCTTTGCTCTCGTCCGCCGAGCGAATGGTTTGCACGCCGAAGAAAATCAACAACGCGGCGGCTAGGAAATCATCCCACGGGAAGCTAGTGTCGAAGGGCAAGTTCTCATCCAACTGATGCAAGAATTGACCGAGCGTCACCGAGATGAGCGTCATCGCCGCCAACGCCCCGTACGTCCCGGCGAAGACGGCTTTCTTATCCTGTTGCAACGCCAACAACACCGCGATGAAGAAGGTCTTATCGCCGATCTCACTGAACAAAATCAACAACAACCCTTGTAAGAAACCACCGTCACCGCCCTCGTCCACCGCGACGTCCGCCGCGACGTCCGCCGCCGCGAGCGCGTGTTCGGGAAACGCCGCCGCCGCCGCCGCCGCCGCCGCCCCCACCGCGCACGCGCGCATCGGCGCCTCCAACGCGTCCAGCGCCACCGGCGCGCGAATCGTCTCGATCACCATCGTTTCCTTCGCCCGCGACGCGCGCGCGCGCGTCACCGGCGCGTCCGTCGTCGAGACCGCGACGTCGGATAAAGTCGCGGCGGCGCCCCATCGAACGCGTCTCGCGCGCGTCTCGCGCGCCACCGACGCGCCACCGACGCGCGAGACGGTCGACGTCGTCGATGTCGTCATCGCGCGCGCGCGCGCCCCCGTCGCTCCCGCGGGCATCATCGTCCGCGCGCGCGAGTGACGCGGCGCGTCCCCGATCGTTCGCGCCGGCGTCATGGGACGCCTCGAACGCGCGTCCGCGATCGACGTCGCGCGCGGTGCCGTCGCGCGCGTCGCGTGGTACGCCTTCGATGCGCCGTGCGCGTGGTCCCTGCGCGCGCGCGATCGCCCGCGCGTCGCGTGGAGCGGTGCGCGCGATGATGCATTCATCATCGACGCGACCGCGACCGTCGACGACGCCGCCGAGGCGATTCTGCTCGACGCGCTTCGCGACGCGGGCGCGGGAACGACGACGCACGTTCGAGGCACGTTCGAGGCGCACCTGCGGGAGGTGCGGGATTGGTTGCGGGACGCGCTCGACGCGCCCGCGGCGTGCGCGACGGCGGGACTGGGACACTCGGCGTACGGGAGCGAGCTGTTTCCCGCGCGTTCAGCGGGATTCGGGCGCGATCGAGCGTTCTTCGCGCGGACGTGCGGTGAGGCGTGCGAACGGTTGATGTATTTATACGGTACGGTGAGTCAGAGACGATGGTACAGGATGACGTTGGAGACGACGCGGGGACGGGACGCCGGCGGATTCGAGGCGGTGAATTTTTACACGGGAGAGACGATTCGGTTGACACCCGTCGAGGCCGGACTGCTGACGCTGATGCACGCGGCGGATATATTATCGGTGTTGACGCCGACGCGCGAGAGGGCGAGCACGGCGTTGGGATTCGCGATGTATTTGGTTTCGAGCGCGGCGGATATGTTGCGAGCGGCGACGCGTTCGCCGAGCGGCGACGCGTTCGCGTGGAACGAATACGCCGATCGTCTCGATGCGTCCATATCGGACGAGATCGTTCGGCGGATGGTTGTCGACGCGCCGGTCGACGCGCGAGCGTTTCGAGACGAGGCGGCGGCGCGCGCGGCGGCGAGGCTCCGCGCCACGCGGTTCGACGTCGTCCTCGTCTTGCGCGCGACGGGCGCGTTCGACTGACGTAGTCACGTAGCACATCGTGCGCGACGCGCGCGTTCAACTGAACGCGCGCGCGCGCGCTCTCATAGTCACATAGCACATCATTCATTCGCGCACGCATCATTCCGCACGCCGTTTCCGCGCACATCGCCTCGCGTCTCGTCGCGCGTCTCCCGCCGTCTCCTCGCGCGACGACGTTGTACATTTCGAGAATTTTTCTCGTACATCTCGAACGCCTCGCGTCAGTGCCGGGCGATGCCCGCACGCGCGCGTCACCGATCCAACGCCTCGAGAGGCGTCCCCCGCGCGCCCCCGCGCGTCCCCGTCGACGTCGCCCTCGCCACCGTTCGCGAACTCATCCTCGAGGTGCGTCGAGAGAAGACAAACCGTTTTTTCCCGAGACTGACGGACGGATGACCCTCGTGACGATTCGTAGCTCGACGACGCCGTGCGCGACGCCGCGCGAAGCTCCACCTGGGCCACCGTGCGCGCGTTTTTCAAGAACACGGTCGCCCCGATCGGGTCGTCTCGCACCACCGTCGCTCGAGTGGCGGTGGCGCTGAGAGATTTGGAGGCGAGTTTTTTGTGCACGGCGCAGTCCGACGCGTGGCTCGAGCGCGAGCGAAGCGCGTGGTTGCGACGCGTGCGAGAGTATAGTCGCGTGGATGCGATCGTCGTCGCGGGCGACGATGATGTGATCGGTGCGCTGGCGGGATTGTTGAACGAGCTGGGGAACTCGTTGATTGAGCGATCGTTTCGCGCGGGGTTTTCGGCGCGGACGCCGACGAGCGTCTCGGCGAGGACGCAGTGGCGCGCGCGGGCGGAGATGTTGGTCGCCGGAGTGTCCACGACGGTCGCCCGCGATGCGATCGCCCGTTTCCGGGGATTGAATGTGGGACAGATGACGTACGAGTCGAACGAGTCGACGGATGTGATTTCGTGGAGACAGCACGCGCGGCGGTTTCCGTCGTATCCCTCGGGAGTCGTGATCGAAGACGAGGACGAAGACGAAGACGACGACGACGACGACGACGATGATCATCTCGACGACGACGATCCGTTGTCGCCGCCGGAGGTGACGCGGCGCGAGGAGCTCGAGACGCTTCGAGACGAGGTGTCGAGGCTGCGCATCGAGCGAGAACAGGAGATGATGTGCACGATTTGTTACTCGAAGAAACGAGACACGCTCGTGTGCCCGTGTTTGCACCTCATGTATTGCCACGAGTGCATCGCGCGCATCGCCCGAGGAAACGAAGAGGCGAGATGTCCTCACTGTCGATGCGTCATGAGCGGAACGATTCGATGCTTCTCTTGATGTAATACTACAATGCGTTTAATCGGCCAACACTTTGCTGGACCAACTCAACGCGAATTTGCGAGCGATGTTGGGACCGTCGGTGACGGCGTTTTGAACCACCTTCTGCACGTTAACTTCTCGTTGGAGCACGGCGAGCAAACGCGTGATCTCGTCTACTTGCAGGCGGTCGTCCTCCGTCAACGCGAGCACGAGTTGTTGACGCAATTTCGCATCCGTCAATAACAAACCCGCGCCGTCCGTCGCCGTCTCCGTCAAATCCAAACTCCCACCGCCGTCTCGTGCCAAGTCGATTAAATTCTCCAATCGACGCCACTGAAATTTATCTTGCTTGAACAGCACCTGAATCAAGCGCTCGCGAAGCGAGACGTCTCTGTCCGTGAGCAAACGCTTCGCGACGTACGGGTAAGCCACCTCGAGGAATTTAAAATCCGGGTTCAAAGTCATGCAAATCCCCTCCTGCGTCAACAGCGATCGAATGACGAGGGAAAAACGTTCAGGGATGCGAATCGGGTACTGATACACGAGTTTGTTGAAACTCGACGTCACGGTGCGAAAGTTGAAGTTGGCGAGCGACGCCGTGCGCGCGTCTTGCCAAATGTTCTCGAGCGCCGGCACGATTGGTCGAACGTCCGTGCCCGGGCTCAAGAAACCGAGACGGATGAAATCACCCGCCATGGCGTCGTAGTCTTCGTTGACGGCGTGCACGACGGCGTCGATGAGCACCTCTTTATTGGTTTGCGTCAATTGAGCGACGTTGCCAAAGTCGACGTATGCGATTCGTCCGTCGCGCATGGCGAAAATGTTCCCGGGATGCGGGTCACCGTGAAACAAACCAAACTCCAACAATTGTCTGAGTCCGCTCACGACGCCGACTTTGATGAAGTCCTCGACGTCGATGCCGGCGTCGATGATGCCCTGAGGATCGGTGCACCGAATGCCGTCGATCCACTCCATGGTGAGAATTTTCGACCCCGAATACTCCTTGTAATATTTGGGAATCTTCACGATGGGATCGCCTCGGAAATTGTCGTAAAAATCGTTCAAATTTCTCCCCTCTTGCACGTAATCCAGCTCCTCCAAGAGTTTCTCCCCGAACTCGTCCACGATGAGTTGCGCGTTGCACCCCAGCGCGCGCACCGAGTACCCGTTGATGAACCACGCGAGCGTCCTGAACAATAACAAATCGCGATAGATGATCGGTTCGATCCCTGGCCGCTGCACCTTGATCGCAACTTCTTCCCCCGTCTCTCTCAGCGTCGCCCTGTACACCTGCCCCAGGGACGCCGCCGCGACGGGATCAGACGAAATCTTTGAAAAAACCGCGTCAATGGGCCGTCCCAACTCGTTCTCGATTATTCCAAACGCCACGTCGTTCTCAAACGCCGGCACGTCATCCTGAAGCTTACACAACTCCTCCATGTAATCGCTTCGCACGATGTCCGGTCGATTCGCCAACACCTGTCCAGCCTTGACGAAACTCGGACCGAGCTCCGCCAACTGCACGCGCACCTGCTCGCTTCGACTCGACACGCGTTCCCGCTCGTCCACGCCGTCCATGAGCAACCCACTCGCGAGCGACGCCGCGTTCCACACGATCTCCCCGCACCGAAGCACCGTCTTCGCCAACTCTCCCGGTCCGCGCAGCGCCCGTTCGCGCACGGCGTCCGGAGAATACTTACGCGCGACGACGCACGCGCCGTTTTGCAGCGCCAACTCCTCGACGTCCCTCGCGTCCGGAGACGTCGTCCTCGTCGCGCGCGTCCTCGTCGTCTTCGTCCGTCTCGCGACGACGCCACCGACGCGCGGCGCGCGCGCGCTCGTGGACGCTATCATCCCGGGCGCCGTCGCGCGGGACGTCGACATGCGCGCGCGGCGGTGCGTCGACGCGCGCGAGACGTTCGATCGGTCGGTCGACGCTTCGTTCCCGCGTCGCGTCTCCTCGTCGCGGGCGTCGTCGTCGACGCGCGCGCGTGTGGCGCCGCACCGCGCGCGAATCATTCGATCGACGTCATCCGAGAAAAAGAGAGGTTTTTCGGATGACATGACGTGCGCTACGGACGAGACGCGACGAATCACGAAATGGTGCTCTGCGTCGATGGATCCTCGTAGTTTCGACTCGTGAGCGTTCGGTTAGGCGTTCGGTCACCGTAATCGGCGCTTCCGGAACTGAGAAACGTGCGTTGCGTCTGATCGTCCTCGGAGAGGTCGGCGACGCCGTCGGCGAAGAATCGCGGATGGTCCTCCGAGCGTCCGGCGACGCCGATCATGGATAGGTGACGCCCGGGCGAGCGCGGGGACGCGAACGCACCCGCGCCCGTCTCGAGGTCCAAATCGGCGTTTTGTCGAGGAGATCTCGGTGCGGTGTCCATTCGCGACATTTTCTTCGCGAATGACTTTAAAAACGTCTCCTTCCTGGTGACGCGCTTCGAGGGCGACGAAAACACCGCCCGCTTGACCACGGTGAGATCGGAAGGGATGACGTAGAGGAGTACATCGCTCGCGCTCTCGAAAGAGATGGGCGCGTCGTCGTCCACGTCGGCGCTTTCTGAGGTTTTGTCCTTTTCGAGTTCTGGGAGGTTTTGAGACGACGCGCGCACGAGGCCATTCTTGCCGAACTTCATCGCCAACTTGCGCGAGGCGAGTTTCTTCTCCAGTTCGTTCTTTTCCCCGGACGCGGACGCGGCGTCGGATGTTTTGAAGGTGACGACCAGAGGTGCGGGCAGCGAACCGCACGCGTCGTTGTACAGCGATCCTCGAAGCAACACCACGACTTGCTTGGGATCGCGCTCAATCTTTGCGCCCTTGGAAATTTTCACCAGCCTCCCCGCGCGAACGAGTTTGTTCGTCGCCGCGCCCGGTAAGCACTCGTCCAATGCCTTCTTCAGCGTCGTTCGGGACAGCACTCCGAACACGTTTCTCCACATGTGCTCGAGCGTCTCCGATTCGCGAGGATCTTCTCGAAGCACGTGCAAGAGCGAATGCGGAACGATAAAGCCGTACATTTTCGAATCCGCAATGACCCGCACGCCGCTGCGCGCGGGCTCTTCGTCGTCGGGTTCGTTTGCCAACGATTCGTAGAGACCAGCCGCCCACGCGTGCGCGTCTGACTTGACGCCGGCGGCGAAGTTTTTGTTCACATCGTTTGAGTCTTCGATGCGCACGACGCCGTTACCGAGGAGGAAAATGTCTCGCCTCGGAGGCGCGTCTGGATCGATGACGACGTCGCCTTCCACGAATTCGACAACCTCGGCTTCGCGAAGGAAGTGTTTGCGAGTCCCTCGCGATTTGATGCCCACGCGCATCGTGAAATCAAACAGAGGCAGAGATGCGAGAATGCGCCCGGGCGACGTCCGCGAAGGTGGAAGCGGGTTCATGATGATTCGTTCGAGGTACGCGTCGTGCTCCGCTTGCAACGCAGACCCCTCCGATTCATCCAGCAACCCGGTGTGCGTCAAAAGTCGCGTTTCCACCATGGTGACTTCCAGAATTTCGCGCGCGAGCGCTTCAGATCTCAAGGATCTGGCGACGGCATTGTGCGTGTGTTGCATCTCCTTGAGCATTTCCACCGCGTGAATCACCTCATCGTCCGACTCGATGATGACGTTGCGAACGTGGTTCACTTTGATTGACGTTTCGGCCGCGAGATTTCCTCCTATACCCTTTTGAGACACTTTGATCGTGAATTCCTTCGCCAGAGTTCGCACTTGATCCGTAGGTTGCGCCTCCTCCTCCTCCTCCTCCTCGTCGTCTTTACCGAGCAGAGACTTGAACTGTTTCGACGTTAAATGATGCGCAGTGATCAGCGCGTGTAAACCTTGCATCTGTCGTCTCGTCACCATCCACGGCTCATCGGCGAGTTTCAAGTACCTCAGGATGCCGAGAATCCTCTTTCCAACCGTTCTGCGTTCCAACCATTTTATAAACGCGCTCTTCACGCGACTCTGTCGCATGTAGTTGTTGAACTCTGCCAAAGAACAGATTGGATCAGTCTTGGCTTTGTCGGTCGCTCGCTCGCACCCCACCAATAAACCATGCGCGACCTTCGCGTCGACGAGATCGTCCTCGAGCATGCTCCAAATTTCTTTACACAGTCCCGCCAAGAAGCGACCGCGCATTTCGTGCATGAGCTGCTCGTCTAATTTAGCTATTTCCCTATTGAACTCGATCTCCGTCTCGTCGTGCTGCGTTCTCAAGAATGGAACGAGTTGTTTGATGGCGGTGAAATCGGGTGCCCCTAGATATTGCGCCCCCGTCTCGCCGAGTTTATTGTCATAGTGCGTCATTGCTCGCTCGTGAATCGCCTTGCGCGCGGCGAGCAGCGTTCTCTCGTGACTCAGCCCCGGCGTGAGTAAGCCGACGAGTCGAAGCATCGTCGCAGAACTCGTCGCGTTGATGAGAAGAGTACCCACGACACCTGCGGCGACGAGTACAAGCGTTAAACCGCGCTCCCGTTTCGTGAAGTGATCGTGCTCCTCGAGCACGACGAGCGCCAACGCGAGTCCCACCGCGCCGCGCAAACCGGCCCACACGGCGATGAACATCTCACGAAAGTTGCACTGGTACGCCTTGGACACGTTCATCAACGGAAACAGAATCGCTGTCACGATGGCGCGAATGATGTTCAGCAACAAGTAGAGCAGAATCGACCAACCGAGATCAGACGCGCGTATGTCCAACTCGCCCACCAAAATATCGCCAACGATGAGGAAACCGGCGAGAATGAAGACGATCGTGTTCGCGGCGTACGTGAGAACCTCCCAAAAGTGATGCATGGAGTGTTGAACGTTACCCTTAAAGAATGTTCGACCCTTGGCGCTGAGATACCATCCGAGCACGACCACCGTGAGCACGCCGCTGCATTTTAACACCGTCTCGGCGAGCATAAACGCGATGTACGCCGCGAAGAGCGTGATGGTGATGTCCACGAGATGGTCTCTCCGCGAATGCTGTAACCAATACATGCACACCTGTCCGAACACGATGCCGACGACGACGGACAGGATCGGCTGCGTGATCAAATCCTTCATGATGGATCCGAACGACTTCTCCTCGCCCTTGGCCAGCGTGAGAAACACGTTAAACACGACGATGGCTGTCCCGTCGTTCACGAGCGATTCGCCCTCGATGAGGTGCCCGAGCGTTTTACTCGCCCCGACCTCTTTCAAAATGGCCACGACGGCGACCGGATCGGTGGCCGCTAATATTGAACCCACCATCATGCAAAACGACCAACTCAGCCCAAAGGGAAACGCGCGCAACACGCACCCGGCGAGACCCATCGTCATCAACACGCCCGGCCCCGCCATGACGAGCACCTTCGGCAACACCTTCTTCAACGTGTGCCATTCCATCGAAAACGACGATTCAAAGATCAACGCCGGCAGAAACGCCGCGAGCAACACGTGCGGATTGATGTTCCCCCACGCCTCGAGCGACGATTCCAACTTTCCCAAATCGAGATAATAATCCACCACCGCCTCCAACATGCCGAGACAAAAGAGCACCACCGTGTACGGCACGGACGTCCCGTGCAGGGCGGTTCGCGTGAGACTCCCGATGAAGAGGGAGATGAAGATGAACCACAGAGGATCCGTCTCCCCGCCGTGTCCCGCGCTCGTCGCGTGCGCCGTCGAATTCGTCGACGTCGTCGTCGCCGACAACAGCGCGCGTCCGATTAATGTCGCCATTAATGTCGCGGCGCCTCACGCGCGCGTCCGCGCGACACACCGCGCGCGGTGCGAACGGGCGCGGTGTGATGGAACGTTCGCGCGCGCGCGCGTCGCGGTCGACGACGGGCGTCGACGCGCGAGGCGAGAAACGTCGGTCGATCGTCTCGGCGTCTCGGCGGACGTGGCATCCATCCATTCATCGGTCGTTCGGGACGGTGGGACATTTTGACGGTTCACGAACGGTCAAACCGTTACGGTGGCGTGTCGACAAGGGCCGTCGGGAAGACGTGGACGGCGCGCCAAGGCGAAGGGAACGCGTGATCGAGCGATGGATTGATGGTATCGTGCTTCGTGTGACACCGGGGAACTCGATCTCCCCTCCCGAGGTGGACTAGGACGGAGCGAATGAATCGAAGAGACGCCGAGGCGACGCGCGACGAGACGCCGCGTCACGCCACGCGCGCGCCGGCGAGTCGACAGTACTCGCCGAGGGCGGCTTGAACCGCCTGAGGGGTCTGGGCGATGAGCGGGGCGATGGAGCGGGTGGTGGAGAATTGTGCGAGGCGCTCGGCGACGAATCGCCGAACGTCGGTGACGTCCGGAACGGGATCGATTTCCTTGACGGCGCCTTGGGTGAGCTTGGAGTAGGACGCGGCGTATCCCGCGTTGGCCTCCATCTCTTCTAAGAGGGCGTCGTCGTCCTCGCCCGTGGGTTCCGCGTCGTCGGGTTTGATGCATTGTTCGATGACGCCCGTAGTGAGCTTAGCGAACGCCCCCGGACGGTCGATCACCGATGGGCACTCGGTGAGGAATTTCACCGCGGCGACGCACGTGAGCTTGCGCTCAATCTTTCCCGTGACGCCGGCGATCTCGGCCGAGATGACGTTCTCTAAAATCATGTCGAAGATTCCCGGTTGGACCTTGTTCATGCTATCGATCACGCTCGACGGACCGTGCTTGACGCACAGCGCGGACGTGAACACGACCAGACATCTGCTAAATTTCGCCGTGCGACTCGCCTGTTGTCGCTGGAACAAGATGGACCAAATCGTGGGGAGATAAGACGCCCACGCCTCGAGGGCGAGCGATTCCACGAAGGAGTTCAAAATATAGAATCCCTGGTGGTCCTGCGCCTTGCTCGAGACGAGCTTTTGGAAGACGCCGAGGACGCCTTGCAAGTGACCGCCGGACGCGACGGCGTGCGACGCCTTGGTGAGGTACGCCTTGAGCAGACGCACGAGCGGTGTGACGTTCGCTCGACGATCCCACATGAGCGGCGTCAACAGGGCTGGAAAGATTGTCATATAAGACTCCGGAAGCGTCGATCCCATCGGGTAGCTCTCGATCATCTGCGCCAATAATTGGAAGACGTATGGTGTGAATTCGACGACGTCCGTTGTCAAGACGTGCTGATACGCCGGAAACAACATTTGTTCAAACTGTCCCATGAGCGAAGCCTCACCGCTGACGTTCTTCACCAACGAGGCGACCGATTCGAACAGATAATGCGCGAACGTCGGGTTTCTCGGATTTTTGCACAGCTCGAGGAGCATTTCGCTGAGCTTTTGCAAGCAAATTGTCGCCACCGGTTTGACGTCGGCGCCGCTAAAGGCGATGACGCGCATCACGCACTTCATGACGTACTCGTTTTCCCCACTGTCTGGAATGGTAAACGCGTGGAACATGTTCGTGTAGAGCTGTTGACTCAATGGCGCGATGTCCGCGGACGCATACCGGGGCGCGCCCGGACCATCGCGAACGGTGAGTAGACGCTCGAAACAGTTGGCGGCGTACGAGTGCACGACGTTTTCGTCGGCGGAGAGCAATTGCACCAACGCCGGCAGGAAAGACGCGACGATGTTCTTCGGAATTTGTTGTCTGAACATCGTCAAAAATTTGAGCGCGTCGGCGCGAATCACGGGATGCGCGCCACCCTTGGCGGCCTGAAGCTCCGGGGCGATGTGCTGGTTGAAAAAGTCGACGATGTTTACCAAATTGTTGGTTTCCGTCGCACCCTTCACCAACGACTTCGAGCGCACCGTGAGCGCGATGACCAAATAGATGGCCGCGTCCTTCGCCTTCCAAAATTTTTTCGGATCCGACGCGTATTGCGCGAGGAGCGAACTCACGTACCCTGTGACCGCTGACGTCACTTGCTCTGGAAACTTTGCAGTGAGCGCCTTGACGAGCTCACACGCACCGCGCCGGCGCGTATCCGCGTCGCTCCCCTCGAGATCTCTGCGAATGTACTCCACGTGGTTGTCTTCGAACAACTCCTCGTCCTCTTCTCTGAACTGCAAGTTTGGAATGATGATGTTTTCGCACACTTGACGCAACGTATCCGAAGACTCAAACAACTTGTAATGGACGCTGCTCGCCACCGTCGTGAGAAATTTGACGCCCGACGTCACCAAGTGATCGCGGTTCGCCTTCAAATCGGTCGCCATGAGCAACGTCCACACGTCTTGCACGAACGTTTGTAAATAAGGGGCGAATTCTTCCTCGTTCTTTTCGATGTACAGGTTGATGTTGTCGCAGACTGCCGCCTTGACTTGATCCACTTCGCTCGCTTTTTCATCATCCGAACTCGCCAAACCGGCCGGCGCGTCGTAGGTTAAAAATTTGTGGAACGCACCCATCCACTCCGCCATCGCGTCCTCGAATACTTCCGGCAACTCTTGGCTATTCAAACTAAAGAAGACTCTGCACGCCAAGCGAAGACACGTCAACAACTGACGCGACGCCTCGACGTTCCCGACGTTCGCCTCCAACCCCGCGCTCAACTCCAGCGTCAACTCGAGCAACGGTTTCGCAAACGTATCCAAGACGTACTTCAACTCCTTATACAGCTCTTCCGTCTTCGTCGCGCCTCGGTACCGCTTAAACATCGCGTTCGCCGTCGTGAGCACGCCCGCCACGTCCCGCAAGTCCCTATTCCCCGCGCTTCCCATCCTCTGCACCAACTCCGGGAGCAATCCCTCCCATCGCTCCGGGAAATCAACCGCACACACGATGCTCAGCGCCTCGCTCAACTGCGCCGCGACGAGTTTCGGCGCTCGCAGCATCAATCCCACCATCGCCGTCCGACACTGCGCCTTTTCGCCCTCGCTCGTCCCCCGCGGTTTCACCGCCCCCACCTCATCCGGCTCCACCGGATCCCAGTGCTTGCGCACCGCGTTCTTAAACGTCACCGCCGCGCTCTGTCGCGTCATGGCGTCGAACGACTCGCTCGACGCCACCTCGAGCGCGCGCAAGAGAAACCCATCTTCGGTCGATCTCACCGCCAAGAAATCTTCCGCGCTCGCGCGCGCCGACGCGTCGGCGTCGAGCGTCGCGCGAAGGGCGGCGACGAGTCGCGCGGTTTCGTCCGCCATCGTTCGAGACGGGTCGCGCGAGCGCGACGAGGTGTGCGGCGCGCGGTGGGACGGATGTCCCGATGATGTCCGTCTTCGAGCAACGACTTGAGGGGAAAACGAAACGGGCGCCGGGGACGGCGAGGCGAGCGGAGAGCGAACGATGGGATGGGGACGACGACCGATGGAGACGGACGCGTGAATATGAATGTGCCGTCGTATGAATGAATGGTGCGAGACGCGCGAGGACGACGAGAGGCGCGCGGTGCGGACTCGCGGAGGAGACGCGCGGCGCCGCCGCTCAACTCGGCCCCATCGAAATGGGTAAACCTTGGTCGGCGGCCTTGGGACCGAATTTATCCTTGAGCGCGTCGGTGGCGGCGTTCGGGGCGTCCTTGTAGTTGCCCATGAACCTGGCGCGGAGCTCGCGGAACATGGCGTCCGCTTTGTTACCGCTGGTGGCGATGCCGTCTCTGGTGCGACTGACGCCGTCGAGCAAGTCTTCGACGGAGACGGCGAGTCTTCCCTCGCGCGCGCTGAGGAGGGCAGCCTCGTTGGCGACGTTGGCGAGCTCCGCGCCGGTGAAACCAGGGGTAGCGCGCGCGACGACGTCGCAAACGATGTTGACGTCCTCTTCGAGGTCGAGACCGCGAAGGTGCACGGAGAGGATTTGCGCGCGGCCCTGTTGCGTCGGGGGGCCGACGAAGACGCGGCGCGTCAATCGACCAGGACGAAGAAGCGCGGGATCGAGCGCGTCCGGACGATTCGTCGCGGCCAAGATGATAATGCCACTGTCTTTGGCGAAACCGTCCATCTCGACGAGCATTTGATTGAGCGTTTGGTCTCGCTCTTCGTTGAGGCCGGCGCCTCGACGGGATCCGACGGCGTCGAGTTCGTCGATGAAAATGATGGCGGGCTTCGCCTTTCGCGCCTCGGCGAAGAGATCTCGCACGCGCGCGGCGCCGCGTCCGACGAATAATTCGACGAACTCTGACGCGGCGACGGGGAAAAAGGCGACGTTAGACTCTCCCGCGACGGCTCGCGCGAGGAGCGTCTTCCCCGTGCCCGGCGGTCCGACCAACAAGCACCCCGTGGGAAGACGTCCGCGCACGTTCTTATACTTGTCCGCATTCTTCATGATTTGTACGAGTTCGAAGAGCTCAGCCTTGGCCTCCTCCACGCCCGCGACGTCCTTGAACGTCACTCTGTTGGTTTCGTCCACCCTGGTGGCTTTTTTACGCGTCTTGCCCCCGCCGCTCTGTCGGTTGATGGCGTTCCTCATGAAAATCATGAGCGGAATGATCGGAAGCCACATCGCGAGCATGGTGAACACCCCTCGCGACGCCAACCTCGACACCGTCGCCGGCACCGCGCCGAACTCGACGCCCGCGTTTTCGAGCTTCTTCATCAACTCCGAGTCTCCCATCAAGCGCTTGGTCTGGTACGTCTTCGCGCGTCCACCCGCCGCCTCCGCGCCCTTCTTTCCAGGAACCTCCATCTTCAAATCATACAATAATCGCGTCGATCCCTCCTCGAACCGCACCGTCTCGATCTTCCCTCGCTTCAAATCCTTCAAAAATTGGCTATACATCGTCGTCGGCGGCGCCGGATTCTTCGCCGCCTTTCTCGCGTTCGCCCCTCGCGCGACGAACACCGTTCCCGCGAGTAACCCCACCGACACCACCCCTCGCCCGAACCCGCTCCCGAGAATCACCCCCAGCGCGCGCGCGAGACCACCGAGCGCGATCCACGCGCACGTCGCCGCCGCTCGTCTCAACGCCAGTCCCGCCAAGAGCGTCCTCGTCACCACCCACCGCCACGGCGAGAACGGTTTACGCTCCACCGGCGCCTCCTCCTCCTCCTCCTCCTCATCCACGATCGCGTCGATCGCACCGTTTTCATTCGCATCACAGTCTCTCTCGCGCCCGTCTCTTCGTCTCTTCGTCTCCGCGCCGCCGTCGACCTCGACGTCGAGGTCGTCCGTCGCCCTCACCGCGCGCGTCGCCGCGACGCCGTCTCTCGCGCGCGCGTCCACCGGTCGACCACACGGATTCGCGCGAATCCGTCGTCGCGCGACGCGCGAATCCGTCGCGTCGCGCGTCGCGCGCGCGGTGGACGCGATCGACGTCGACGCCGTCGAGAGAGAAACGACGAGCGTCATTTCCGAGAGACGACGGGGCGAGCGACGACGAGACGCGCGGAGACGACGAGGAGGACGCGAACGATGACGTCCGTCTCTCGCGCGCGCGTCTTCGCCGCGGTCTCGTCGGTCTCGTCGGTCTCGCGCGACCGCGGGCCGAGGGAAGAAATGACGCGCGGCGTCACACATCGCCTCGCGACGCGCGCGTGCGCGAGAGAGGCGACGCGAGAGAGAGAGAGACGGACGCGACGACTCGGTTCGCTCACCGTCGCCGGTCGTCGTCTCTCGACGCGCGCGGGGACGTCGTCGTTCGTCGTCATCATTCACCGCCGCCGCCGGGACGTCATCCTCGGAAAGAATCATGCGACGCGTCGACGCCGCCGCGAAGACGCCCGCGAACGACGCGAGAGACGTCCGCGAGATTCTCCTCGACGCGCGCAGGGACGTCGTGGGACACGGGGCGACGATGCGCGGGGCGTACGGGGTCAAACTCGTGACGTACGCCGACTGGACGGCGAGCGGACGCGCGTCTCGCGCGGTGGAGCGGTACGTCGCCGAGCGCGTGCTGCCGACGTACGCGAACACGCACACGTCGACGTCGACCACGGGGGCGCAATCGACGTGTTTTCGAAGCGAGGCGAGACAGGTGGTGGCGCAGTGCGTCAACGCGAGGACCGGGTACAGCGACCGACACGCGGACGTCGTCGTCTTCGCGGGGAGCGGGAGCACGGGGGCGATCGATCGGTTGGTGCGAGCGTTGGGAGCGCACGTGCCGTTACCGGTGCACGCGCCGAGAGAGGCTCGGCCGGTGGTGTTCGTCGGACCGCACGAGCATCACAGTAATATTTTGCCGTGGAGGGAGAGTTGCGCCGTCGTCGTGGAAATTCCCGAGGATGAAGCGACGGGGACGGTGGACGTGGACGCGTTGCGAGGGGCGTTGCGGCGATACGCGTCGCACGCGACGCTCATAGGGAGTTTTTCGGCGGCGAGTAACGTCACCGGCGTGCGCGCGGACGTGAATCTCATCACGGAGACGTTACATCGAGGCGGCGCGTTGGCGTTTTGGGATTACGCGGCGGCGGCGGCGTACGTCGACGTCGATATGAATCCCGTGGTGTTCGATGATGAGACCGGAGCGTTGAATCCTTACGTGTACAAGGATGCCATATTTATATCGCCGCATAAACTTCCCGGTGGGCCAGGGGCGCCGGGGATTCTCGTGGCAAAGCGCGCGCTCTTCTCCAACGACGTCCCCAGCGAACCGGGCGGCGGGACGGTGTTTTACGTCACGAGCGAGGATCATAGGTATCTCAGTAATCGCGTTGAGCGCGAGGAGGGCGGAACGCAGGACATCATCGGAAGCATTCGCGCCGGTTTGGCGTTTCAGATGAAGGCGACGATCGGAACATCGGTGATCGAGGCGGCGGAGGAAAGATTGCGCCGTCGCGTCTTCGCGGCGCTCTCGGCGCACGAAAACATTTGTTTGCTCGGCCCGGACGCGTCTATCGAGACGAAACGATTACCCATCGTGTCCTTCTTAATCCGAGCTCCCGCGTTGCAGTCGAAGAGTCGGTTTTTACACTACTCCTTCACGTGCGCGGTATTGAACGACGTCTTCGGCGTGCAATCGCGAGGCGGATGCGCGTGCGCCGGTCCGTACGCGCACCGACTCCTCGGGTTATCCCCCGTCGACGCCGCCGCCATCGAGGCGCACTTGCTCGACAAGGCGGAGGTTTTGCGTCCCGGATTCGCGCGCGTGTCGCTGCCGTATTTCGCGTCGGACGCTGAGATTGAATACACGCTCGAGGCGATTCGCATCGTGGCGACGCACGGATGGCGTCTCTTACCCGTCTACCGCATGGACGCCAAGACGGGCGAGTGGCGACACGTGCTTCGCGCTCGAAGTTTCCCGGAGCGGCAATGGCTTGCAAACATGCAGTTCCCGACGTCGGATGACCGCCTGTACGACGAACCGCCGAGCGAAGAGGACATTTCGCGTCGGCTCGAGGAACAACTCGCCGTCGCGTCTCGCATCATGGAGACGTGCGGACAATATCGCGAGGGCGAGCCGCAAACCAAGACGAAGAGCGGACAACTGCGCATGCCAAACACGGGAGGGTCGATCGCGGATGAGCGCATGGTGCTCGCCGGTGGACATGACGACGATGAGTCGAGATTGGCGTACGTCGGCGACGACGACGACGACGGCGCGAGAGACGCGGCGACCAACGTCGAGCGAGGCGACGCGCTTCGATGGTTCATGTTTCCCTCCGAGGCGACCGACATACTGTCAAGCGCGCTTCCAGAACACTCCAGGGATGGAATATTACCGCTCGACTACGTTCCGCCGAGTGGTCCGATCACCGGCGCGTTGCGCCCGCCGTACATGTGCGGCGCGCGCGAATTGGCGCCGAGCGCGCACGGTCAAAAATATCGCACGGAGAGTCGTAAGCATCCACTGCGCGTGACCGAAAAGCTCGGTAACATTCGATCGGGTCTCGTGCACCAGCGCGCGGCGCCGCTCTGCACGGGCGAAGCTCCGACCGAGACGATGATCGCGAGCGAGGCCGCAAACGCCGAATCGCCGCTCAACGAACCCGTCGAGCGCGAGGTGGAGCTCGACGAACCGCCTCAAATCGAGGACTCGACGCCGAATGGTGGTGTTTCTGAAGTACACGTGCATTCCACGGTGGACGCCGCGACGGAGTCCGCGAAGGGCGAACAACCGACAAAAAAGAAGAGACACAAGTTTGCCAAACCGCCGCAAAAATTAATGCGGGTCGTCACGCAAGCCGTCCACGAGTTTGAGATGATTCAACCGGGCGATCGCATCTTGCTCGGTTTATCCGGTGGAAAAGACTCACTCGCAATGCTTCACATCTTGATGTATTTAATGTCGCGATACCCGCCGGGGACGTTCACGCTGGCGTGCGCCACCGTCGATCCGGGAACGGAGGCGTTCAATCCGCGTCCGTTGATTCCGTACGTCGAATCCCTTGGGATTGAATACCACTATCTCGAAGAGGAGATCATGTCCATGGCGGACGCTCACATGAGCGGTGACAGTATCTGTGCCTTTTGCGCGCGCATGAAGCGAGGAGCGCTGTACACGTGCTGTCGAAAGTACGGGTACAACAAACTCGTGCTCGCGCAACATTTGGACGACTGCGTGGAGAGCTTTCTCATGAGCACGATGTATAACGGCATCATGCGAACGATGAAAGCGTCGTACGTCATCGACGAGGGGGATATCACGGTGATCAGACCCGCGATCTACGCGCGCGAAAAGGCCCTGCGTGATTTCTCGTACGACGTGGGATTACCCGTCATCAACGAAAATTGCCCGGCGTGTTTCGAGGCGCCAAAGGAGAGAAATCACATTAAAAAGTTATTGTCCAGAGAGGAGAGTGTGTTCCCGTCCTTGTATTCGTGTATGCGAAACGCGTTGACGCCATTGTTTGATCCCGCGGCGATGGATATTCTCGCGATGATACGGGAGACGATCGAGTCTAGAAACAAGTGGAAGGTGAACGCAAAAGTGCAACGATCTCGCTCGCTCGCCGCCGACGAAGACAAAGCGACGCCCACGGTCGAAGAGGGGAAACACACGGCAGCGAGCGGCACCGACGGAGACGTCGATCTCTCGCAAGCGACGGAGATGCAGCTCCTCGCTGAATTGAATAAACGCCGTCGCGACAGAATTCGGCGCACTGGGAAAGTCGACGTCGAGTTGGACGCAGACTTGACCGAGAAGCAAAAGTTCTGCACGGCTGAGGGCTGTAAGCGCGAATGATGTAGGGTAGCTTAATTTGTATCAATCCATTGTACTATTTCAATCATACGTGTACAAGTACTCATTCTAATTCGATTCGAGTTGTGGACTCACGGTCGCGGCGACATCGATGACTTCGTATCCTTGGGAGAGACCAATTTCATCAGACGCGGCGTCCGGACGTTCCGGACCGGCGGCGTCTTCAGCTTTCTTCTCTTCTTCTCGCTTCTTGCGCACCTCCTCTTGCTTGGCGCACGAATCGGCGTACGTCACGTATTCTTTACAGTTGTCGGCGTTCGGTAAACTCTCAATCATGAGCCGAATGTTCGGCAAGCTGTAGCCGAAGAATTCTGGACCAGATATGGCGGTTTTCTTCGCCATTTCGCCTCGCGCTTCTCTCACGGCTTTGACGCGTTTCAACACCTCGGCCCACGCGGCGGTCGCGCTCTTAGCGGAGATTGGTTCGCATCCTTCCTCCGCGGTGAGCGTGAACTGCGGCTCGCCGTTGGGACCTTCCGTGATTTCTTGCAACCACTTGGTACGCTCGTCGAGATTATCCAGACGGGGATACATCCGCGCCGTCTTGAATCCGACAGGCAATATGTATTGTTGCGTGACGAAATCCTTTTTGATCTTAACCTCACCCAATGATTCAACCGTGACGCCGCTGATGGGGCCGACCGGCATGGCAAATCCGCCTCCCTCGTCTCGTTTGAGTTCGTCGATGAACGCTTGCGCTTTTTGCAACTTTTCCATCGTCATGCTGGAACCACTGCGCGGTGTACCCTTCGGCTTCTTTTCTTTCGGCAGCTTCGGCACCTTCGGCTTCTTCTGCTTGACGGGTCTCTCAATCTTCGGCGGCGGTTCGTACGATTTGCCTCCGAGTACGTTGAAGATGCGCTTGACGCGAATGCTCAAGAATCGTCCGTGGATCCACTCGCGAGTCGGCTCGACGGTTTCCGCGACGACGTTTTCAGTCTCGGCGTTTCCATCGGCGTTCTCATCGTTGGAGACTTCGGCCGGCCCGGCGCGACGCTTTTCTTTCTTCGGCTCGGGCGCGACTTTTCCCGCGAATTCCGCGGCGAAGGGTAAGTTAACGTCGTCGCGCATTTCCGCGTATTTCCCGAACCCGTGTTTCAGTGTGCCCACAACCAACGCGCGATCGTGATCTTCCGTCCACCAGTCTGCCAACGGATCGGCGTACAACTCCGGGATGGGCATGCCTTCAGCCGTGAGCGCTCGCTCGAATCCGCCCGCTTTCGCAACCGCAGCGATGCCGCCTTGCAACAATTCCAATCGAATCATGTCGTCGTTCGCTCGACCGCGAAGAAAGTTGTTGAAGCCTTGTTCAGCCATGATGTACTTGAGATAATCGCGGCCTTCCTCGTGCGGCAAGTTCTTTTCATCCTCTTCGTCCTCATCTTTCGTGAGCACGTCGACCATGTTGGGGAACAAGTCGGCGGACAAAGACTTGAGAGCCTCTTCGACGTAGCATCTACAAAACAGTTTGACGTGCGTAATCGTCTTGTTTTCCTTCAATTGAGAGCGCGCCCGGATTTGTTCCCACATGCTCCAACCGAACATCATGAAAGACGACACGAGTCGTTTACGCTCACCCCAGGACCATTGAAACGCGGTCGAAGAGTTCTTCTTCTCGAGGGCGAGTTGTTCGGCGGCTTGCAACTGGGCCAAAAGCTTCTCCGCCTCCGCCTTGCGCTCTTCCTCCGCCGCGGCGGCTTCGGGCATGAGTTTGAGCCAGAAATCGGGGTCATCGAGGGACACGCCGTCCGCCGATCCACCACCGTCGACGAACGTCGCGGTCGCGAACGTGCTCGGTCCGACATCCGCCTCGCTCGTTTCTTCAGACGTGTTTACGAGTTTTTGTTCAGATTTGGCGAGAATGTCGGTGATGCTCTCCTCGCTCCACTTTTGCGCTCTATCGTCATCTTCGGTGAAAAGACCGTACGCGCCGTGTTTGAGCAAGTCTTCGATCTCTTTACGCGACGCAGCCGCCGACTTTTCCTCTTTCTCTGCGCTCCCAAAAATGGCTTGTTCGAGACCGAGTTTCATCGAAGCTCTCGTGAACATTTCCTTTTCGTACGTCGCGCGCATGACAAGTCGGTACACTTGCACTTGTCGCGTTTGCCCGATGCGATGCGCGCGAGCCAACGCTTGTGCATCGTTCTGAGGATTCCAATCGCTGTCGAACATGATGACCGTGTCGGCTTGAACGAGGTTGATGCCTTGCCCGCCCGCGCGAGTGGAGAGAAGAAACAAGAACGTGTTCGAGTCTTCGGCGCAGTACTTATCGATCGCCTCTTGACGCGCCTTACCGGTGATGCTCCCGTCCAATCGAACGTACGTGTGGCCGTGCGCTCGACAATAATCTTCCAAGACGTCCAGAACGCGCGTCATTTGACTAAAAATAAGCGCCCGATGTCCGCCCTCCTTGAGGTGCGGAAGGAGTTTATCCAAGAGTTGCAACTTGCCCGCGCTCGAGACCAACGCGTTCGCGCTCGCGCCTCCCGGCGCGACGGCCGCCTCGACGCCATCGAGCAAGAATGGGTGTTGGCAACACTTGCGAACCTCCATCATGATGTTGGCGAAATTGGCAAAGTTTTCTCTCGACGCGCACCCTTGCTTGAGAAATGCAAAGTTGCGTTCAAACAACGCGCGGTAACACTTCTTCTGCAGAGGCGCGAGCTCGCACTCGACGAGAGTTTCACTGCGCGGTGGTAATTTCTGCTCGACGTCACGCTTCAAGCGGCGTAATATGTACGGTCCCAGAACCTTTTGCAACCGCTCAACTTGGGCGGCTTTCACCATGCCCCCGAACGCGGTTTCGAATTCTTCTGCATTTGAAAAGTGCTTCGAGTCGATAAAGTTCAGCAATGACCAGAGTTCGCTCGTATTATTTTGCAGCGGCGTGCCGGTGAGCAGACAAATGCGCTCGACGGACAGGGAGCTCAAATCGTTGCCGAGCTTGCCTCCGACTCGCTTCAAACGGTGCGCCTCGTCGATAACCATCGTGCTCCACTTGACCTTCGCAAAACTTTGACGGTCGGCGGTGATGGTTTCATACGTCGTCAAAATGATATTCGCCTTCACGCCGCGCGGTGCGTTTTCGTCTTCGGGTTGCGCGTGGTACCAATCCTGTTCGCGGGCAAAATCGCGGCCCGCTTGTTTACCGACGTGCGTCACCAGGTACGCCTTTGGAACCCATCGCTGCGCCTCGCGCTCCCAGTTTACGATCGTGGATAATGGAACAACGATCAACGTCGGTAGACCCGGACGAACGTTCAGGGCGTGATTAATCAGCGCCAGCGATTGCGCCGTCTTACCGAGACCCATCTCGTCGGCCAAGATGCACCCGCGTCCCGCTTGAAAATTAAAAGCCATCCACTTGACGCCCTCCTTTTGATACGCGCGCAACTCACTCTTCTCGCCGTACAAGTCACGTACCGGTTCACCCTCGTACGAACTCCACGCTTGCGTCACTTCGGCTTCAGTCTCGGCGTCGACGACGGCTTGTCGTTCGCTCGCCGCTTTCGCCCCCGCGCTCACGCGTTCGAAATCCTCCAAAGCCTTCGCTCCACCCTCAAAGGCGCCTCTCACGAGCGCGACGTCTTCCCACGTCGTCTCGTCGTAACTCATCCGATCCCACTTCACGCACACCAAGGTTCGATCTTGTTCCTCAAACTTTGAAAACACTCTGTCCACGACCAAATACTGAGGCTTGACGTCTACGCACGGTCCGAGCTGTTGAGGAAACTTGTCGAAAAACCTCGCCACGCGCATCTTCCCGTGCGTTCCGGAGACGACGTCCGACTCGATCGCCGTCACTTTCGCCCACGTACAGTGCACGAACGCCGTCCCTTTCCACTTCAGCAGCACCTCGGTCTCCGCGTCCTCGCCTCGTCTCCACCCGACGATGCTCTCCACGTCCGCGTACCTCGTGCTCTCCGCCGGTTCACGCGTCCACTGATCCTCCGCCCACGCGTGCATCGACCGAATCACCTCTCGCGCGTACGCCAACCCTCTGTCGCCTTCCTCATCCTCCTTCCCGCGTTCGTCCTCCAAGACGCCTCCCCAATACCCGGCGTCGTTCAATCTCGCCCGCTTCTCCGCGCTCCCGTCCTCGCGCTTCCCCTTGGCCGGCTTCAGCTCCAACAGATCCGCCGCCGCGAGATCGACGTCACCGCCTCGACGCTCGAGGACGGCGGAGATGACGTTCGGGTCGAGCTCCTCGAACGCGCGCTCGAGCGAGTGTTGTTCGCTTCGATAGCTCGGACGCCCGCGCGCGCGCGCGAGACGCGCTCGGGGGGACATGACGACGGTGAAAACGCGCGGGTTTCACCTTTCGGCGACCTCGTCTCGCGCGTCGGCGTCGGCGTCGCGTCCTCGCGCGCGGTGCGGTGTGACGCGATCGCGATCGACCGGAAGCTGTCGACAGTTTTTTTGAAATCGGCGGCGGCGGAGGGCGCGGGGACGTCTCGCGACGAGCTCGTCTCGCGCGGGTCGAGGCGCGATGCGAACGCGAGAAAGCGACACGGGAAAGAATGTGTGCGTTGGTATTAAATAATACGTCTATTTCGACGACTTGGAGGCGGCGATGACTTGATTTACGACGCCGGCGGTGTCGGCGGGCGCGAGCGATTTGGCTTTGCGAAAGGCGTTCTCCGCGGCGTCCGGTTTACCCACGGTGCGGTAGAAGACACCTTGGGCCAAGTATCCTCTGAAATCGCTCGGGTGGTCGGCGACGACGGAGTCGTACGCCTTCTCGGCGTCTTTGCCGTGACCTTTCCAAGAGGAGTAGACGCGCGCCTCGAGAAGCGCGCCGTCGACGTCGTCGACCCAGCCCTTCTTGGCGAACGTCTTCGCGTACTCGAGCGCGAGACCGTTTCGACCCGTCTTACCGAGAGCGTCGAGGTACCCGCGCAAGAACGAGGACGACGGTGCGCGCGTGGAACCGTCTTTATCTAAGACTTCGGCGTCGATGACGACGCGGAACGCGTCCACGGCTCTGGCGGGTTGGCCGTCGGCGATCCACGTCTCCGCCAACGCGCTCACATTTTCCTCGTTGGTCGGATCGATGGCGACGAGACGTTCCAAAAACGGTAACGCCTTCGGGTAATCGTCGAGCGCGAGGTACGATTGCGCCGCCTGACGCAATTTATCCACGTCCTCCGGCGCCGAGTTGAGAGACTCGACCACTGCGTCCGCCTGCGCTTGCACCTCTTCCTTCACCTTCTCGCTGAGCCCATCGCTCTTTCTACCCGCCGGCGCGTTAAACGTCAAATCCGACGGAATAAACACCACGACCAACGCGCACGCCGCCAAAAAGCTCACGACGCGAACGAGCGTTTGGTTTCCGTCTTCGTCGTCGTCTGACTCGCGCGCGCCGCTCTCTTGGTCCATGTAATTCGCCATCGGTCCCGACGGCGCCGCGCCTCCGAAATCCACCTTGGCCTTCATGTCAAACGCCCCTCCGCTCGTCCCGGTCCCAGACTCCGCCTTCTTCGCCGCGCCCTCTCTTCGAACCGCCGCGAGCTTTTCCTCGAAGCTCGCCCCCGCGCCCGGGTTCATCTCCCCCGCGCCCTCCTCGTCCACCGATCCCGGCGCGTTTCGAGCGGTGACGCGAGACATGGCCTCACCGAACTCTCGCTCGCGACGTCCCGCGTCCTCGACGAACTCTTGCTCGCGCGGTTTCCGCCCTCGCGCGCGTCGACCGCCGCTCTTCTTTCTGTTTCCTCTCGGGGGCTGAGGCGCCGCATCGCGCGCGACGCGCGAGCCTCGAGACGCGGGCGCGAGCGCGCGCGACGCGAGCGTCGGTCCGACCGCGGCGCGCATTCGTCGTCGTCGTCGTCGCGCGATCGAGCGTGTGGCGCCTCCCTCGCGTCGCCCGCGTCTCGAGGCTCGAATGGGAGAGATAAGACTCTCCCATTCGACCACGGTTCAAGACCATCAACGTATAGACTCGTGTATTCATACTGTAGACTACAGAACGCCTGTCTGGAAGACTTTACTTTTGGCGAAGCCTCGTCATCGTGTCGGTCGATTTGAACGACGCTCGAGCGATACACGACGACGCGCGAGGCGCGACGCTCGAGCGAGGCGTAGACTTTACATGAGCGCTAAATTCGCGTTCAAACAAGAGCATGCGTTCGGTGCGTCGACGATCGATCGCGCGTGAACGCGCGCGAATGCGATGATGGATGCGCGCCGGAGGTCGGTCGCCCTCCGCGTCGACGGCGCGCGAGGGCGTCGTCCGCGCGATCGCGACGACGATTGACGCGCGCGAGGGCGATGTGACGAGATGACGTTTTATGATGGACGTTTTGAACGCCTCGCGCGCGCGCGCGCGCGTACGCGAGACGGGACGCGTCAGATTCGTTTCATCTCGACCGTTGCGCGTCTCGACTTCGGCACCCCATCGTGGATGGACGCGACCGACCGAACGTGGACGACGACGCGCGATGACGGACGACTGACGACGGCGGTGGCGACCGAACTCGACGCAGATAAACGCGCCGGTGAATCGGCGAGGATACGCGGTAAATACGGCGACCGCGTGCCCGTGATCGTGGAACGCGCCGAGAAGAGCGACATTCCGACGTTGGACAAGAAGAAGTATCTCGTCCCGGCGGATCTCACGGTCGGACAGTTCGTGTACGTGATTCGTAAGCGAATCAAGCTGAGCGCGGAGAAAGCCATCTTTATCTTCGTCAACAATGTGTTGCCGCCGACGGCGGCGTTGATGTCTGCGATTTACGAGGAACATAAAGATGAAGATGGTTTTCTGTACGTGACGTACTCTGGCGAAAACACCTTCGGCGCGAGTGCGGACGCGTGCGAGGCGTGAATTCGATCGAAGTCGACGTCAAGGAAGAATCAATGTATGCTCTGTACCATTCTGTACGACGAATCGACGCGTGGACGCGCTCGCGGGTGTCCTCGGCGGGACGCCGCGAACGAGCGCTCGGCGCACCAGGAAACATCGAGCGTCTCGCAACGATGACGCGCGACGCCGTCCGTCGCTCATCTCGACGGCGGATGCCGGTCTTGTACCATAATATGCTTTGTAATACCTACTGTTTTTTCGCCTCGGGCATTTTCAAACCGAGAGTCTCGCCGCTCTTATCCCAGCGCGCGGTCGGCCGCGACTTCATAATACGAATCCGATCGGCAAGTAGACATCGCCGACGCGCGCGCGGGCGCCATGGATCCACACATGGACGAGTTCATGAAATTCCAAGCGGAGATGGCCAAGCTCGCCGAGCCTAACGAAACGAAGGCGACGGAGAAGCCCGCGAAAGTCGACAAGAATTGCGCGCGCGAGGCGGTGGGACCGGCGGCGCGGGATGCCGCAGGACCGTCGGTTCGCGCGGCGGCGACGACTGTGGGTGGCGGACACTCGCGCGCGACGATTGCTCGAGAGGCTGAGCGCGTGCCCGCGGGACCGACGGCGATGAAACCGCCGCCCCCGCCGCCGTCGGTGTACGTTAATCCGGTGACGGCGCAGGGACGAGGTCCGGCGGTGAAGAAGGATTTCAAACCCATCGGAAAATCGCTCGCGAGGAAGGCTGGTGGAGAGCGATGGGAAGATTCGAGTCTGGCGGAGTGGCCCGAGAATGATTTTAGGATTTTCGTCGGTGATTTGGGGAACGAGTGTAACGACGATATGTTGGCGCGAGCGTTCGCCAAGTATCCGAGTTTCGCCAAGGCAAAGGTGGTCGCGGATAAGGCGAACCCGGGGAAGAATAAGGGGTACGGGTTCGTCTCGTTCTTGGACATCAATTGCTACGCCAAGGCGATGAAGGAGATGGCGGGAAAATTCATCGGTAATCGTCCCGTCAAGCTCAGAAAGTCGGCGTGGAACGAACGCACCGACGACAAGAGACAGGTAAAAGGTTTGGGTTCGAAAGGAAAGGGGAAGCCGATGCACAAGCGTAAACACATCGCCATCGGACCGTCTATCAACTACGGATAGTCGCATAGTTTGTAAACAAAGAAGAAGCAGTGTATCATCGATTTGCGTCAATTTAGTTTTCGTTATTCACACAGCTACATTTAACGGCATCGAGCGCTCGTCATACCTGCATATGAACGATCGTTCACCCGTCAGTCGCCGCGTTCGTCGAGAAACTCGCGCAAAACATCGCGCTCGTGCGCATCAGTGTACTTGTTCCTCTTCACGCGAAAGTCAGTTGGAACTTGTGCATTTGAAAAAAACAAGAATTTTACATCGTGTGCGCCCATTTGTTCGTATCGAAAACGTTCAACAAGAAGTCCGCGTCAACGTACCATGCCCTGTTGCGCCGCAAGTTGGCGTAAATATTCCACCTGCGCCCGCTGATCCGGTGGTAACACAGCTATTTGATCCGGCGACATCGCGAGCACTTGACGAAGCAACGCCTGCTGTTGATCCAACACCGGTTGCGCCTGCGCCACCGGCGGCGCCGGCGGCGGTGGCACCACCTGTCGTACAGGTGGCGGAGGCGGTGGCACCGCTCGCGCGCGCGCTGCCTGTTGTCCGACGACATGCGGCGCCTGCATCGGCGCCGCCGCCGGCGCGCTCGCCGCCGGCGCGCCCGCCGGAGGTTTCACCATCCCCAACACCAGCTGCGCCTGAAATAGAGCCAACGACAACTGCGGATTCTGAATCAAAAGCGTCCTCGCCTGCGCCGGGTCGCTCTCCGTCATCTGTTTCATCTGCGACATGATCTCATACAACTGCGTCGGCGTGAGATCCGCCACTCGCTTTGTCAACAAATCCATCGCCGCCCCCGTCGCCGAAGCCGCGCCCTCGAACGCGTGTCTCATCCCCACCGCGTTCGCGTGTTTCGCCGCTGTCTGTCCAACCGCGGCGTCCGCTCTCAAATTCGCCATCGCCATCGCGCCCTCCGCGCTCACCACGCCCCCGACCGCCCCGTTCCCGTTCGCGCTCGCCGCCGCCCCGCTCGCCGCCACGTTCGCCCCGCCGCCCCCCTTCATCGTCTCCGCGTGATCCACGCGCAACTGCCGCCCGTTATACTCCCGCGCGTTCAGATTCCTCACCGCGCTCATCGCCGTGGCGTAATCCGCGTACTCGACGAACCCGTAGCCCTTCAGTTTCCCCGTGTCCCGGTCCGAGACCAATCTGAGCTCGAGCACGGGACCCACCTCGGCGAAGATCTCCGTCAGCGAGCTCTCCGTCGCGTCGTACGGGATGTTTCCGATGAACACCGTGCCTTCGGGCATGACGCTCGCGCGATGGGTTCGCCGCGAGCGCGCGAGAGACGACGGTCGGGGTCGATCGGTTCGACGATTTTCGCGGCGGACAATGACGACGAATGGATTCTTTCCGCGCCGCGCGCCGCAGTCGGCGACGGGTCGAGGCGACGTCGCGCGAGCGAGGCGAGGAGAAGCGAACGCGCGACGTGAGCGACGCGCTCGACCGCGCGCGCGCGAGGAGGATGGTTCGCGACGTCATCGACGCGGACGGTGAGGATGGTGAATGGAAGGATGAATCCAACGACGCGCCGCGCGATGGTGCGACGATGGGGGCTCGAAAACGCGCGAGAGAAACCGCGAACGAGGATTTGGATGAAGACCTCGACGCGAACGTGCGGGCGTGGCGCGCGAATACGGGCGAGGGAGGCGAGGAAGAGGAGGATGATTCGACGACGGTTTTCGGCGCGGGCGACGACGAGGAGGCGCTCATGGAGGCGCGACGTAAGCGAAGGGCAGCCATCATGGCGAAACACGGGGTGAGTAAACCCGTGAAACCGGTGACCGAGCCGGTGCGCATGGTGGAGGCGAGCGCGGGGGCGCGGCGGGCGAACGCGAGCGGGGCGACGAAGACGGCGTCGACGGTGAGCGAGACGGAGACGAAGACGAAGACGACGAAGAGAGAGACGGCGCCGGTGGGGGACATGTTCGGGGAGGATTCGGACGAGGACGCGTTGTTTTTGAATCCGGCGGACGACGCGGGAGGAATGGCGAAACCCGCGGGGGCGGTGGACATGTCGAGAGGTTTGGCTGATAACTGGGACGACGCCGAGGGGTATTACTGCGCGCGCATCGGAGAGGTGCTCGACGATCGGTACACGATCACGGCGCACCTCGGGAAGGGAGTCTTCTCGAGCGTGTTGCGCGCGGTCGATAAGACGAAGGACGATGGAGAGAGTGAAGTCGCGATTAAAGTCATTCGATGCAACGAGACGATGCGCAAGGCGGCGCAGTTGGAAATCGATATATTACAAAAACTCAGTGGAAGCGATCCCGAGAATAAGCGACATTGCGTGCGATTTCTACGACACTTTGAGTATCGTGATCACGTCTTCATCGTGTTCGAGTCGTTGGCGAGGAACCTGCGCGAGGTGATTAAAAAGTTTGGACGCAACGTCGGCATCAACATCAAGGCGGTACAGGCGTACGCGACGCAGTTGTTCATAGCGTTGAGACATCTTCAAAACTGCGGCGTGGTGCACGCAGATATCAAACCGGATAACATTCTCGTCAACGAAAATCACAACGTGCTGAAACTGTGCGATTTCGGAAGCGCCATGTTCGATGGCGACAACGAGTTGACGCCGTACCTGGTGTCTCGCTTCTACCGAGCGCCGGAAGTCATCCTCGGTTTGCCGTACTCACACCCGATGGATTTGTGGTCCGTCGGGTGCTGTTTGTACGAACTCTTCACCGGAAACATCGCGTTTCCCGGTCGATCTAATAACCACATGCTCAAGCTCATGCTCGAGCTCAAAGGGCCGGTGCCGAAGAAGTTGCTCAGAAAAGCGTTGTTCAAGGACAATCACTACGATCACTTGGGCGTGTTCTCCGTCGTCGAGGAAGACGCTGTGACGAAGAAGACGATCCGTCGTCTCATTCGTGACGCAAAGCCCACGAAGGATCTGGCTAAGATCTTCTTGCGCGATGAAGACATGAGCGATGGCGAACGGAAAAAGGCGCTTCAATTGGCGGATTTGTTGAATCAAATTTTCAACATCGACCCCGAGAAGCGAATCACCGTCAACGAGGCGCTTCAGCACCCATTCATCGTGGAGCGCATACAGACGACCGCTCCAAATTAGTCGTAACGTAACATCCGCGCGCGCGGCGTATATGTAATACAGTAGGTTAGTGAAACGTGAAACGAACGAACAAACGTTGGTAAACAATGATTTCGTGTGAATTGAAAACGCGCTTCTACTTAACGACCACCGGGCAAACCAGTCCAGGCGCCGGCCTTCTTCTTCGGCTCCTCCTTCGGTTTCTCATCCTTTGGCTTCTCCGGCTCCGGAGCCTTGATCCCTTCGGCCATGGTCTCTTCAAAGTTGAGCATCGCGCTCCCCTTGAAAACCTTGTTGAACGCGAGCGTCACCTTGAAGCCATTGTCGAGGGTGTCGGTGACATCCTTTCTCAAACGGTGGCTCAAGCACGAACCGATGACGCGACCGATGTCTTCTTGCGTGACTTCATCCCGTCCTTCGAAAGCGACAAGTGCCTTTGCCGCGCGCGTCACGACGATGTCGCCACGCAAACCGTCGACGTTGACCAACGCGCAGACGCCAGAAATCTTCAACGCCAAATCGCGGTCCATCTTCACGGAGGGCAAGAGCTTTTGCGCGGCGACAATCTTCGCCTTCAACGCCTCCGTCTCTTCCTTGCACTCCTCGATGTAACCCTTCGGGTCGCTCTCGTACGCTAACTTGTTCATCACCAACTCGGTGCGTTGATCCATGTCGAAAATGGTTCTAATGTTCACCGCCATACCGAATCGATCCAACAACTGCGGACGCAACTCACCCTCCTCCGGGTTACCACTGCCAATCATGATAAACTTGGCCGGGTGCGTGAGCGAGATACCCTCACGCTCCACCGTGTTCCATCCGCCCGCCGCGGAATCGAGGACGACGTCGACGAGAGAATCGTCCAACAAGTTCACCTCGTCAATGTACAGCAACCCTCTGTTCGCCTTGGCCAACAATCCCGGATCGTACGCCTTGGTTCCCTCTTGCAACGCCTTCTCGATGTCAATCGTTCCACAGATTCGATCTTCCGTCGTTCCCAGCGGCACCTCGACCAGCGGCACGCGCATCTTCGTCGCCGGCAACGTCTCGCCCCGCGTAAACTTTTCCCGCGCGTCCGGTCCCATCAACTCCGGATTCGTCGGCGACGAGTTAAACTGATCTCCCTCGACGACATCAATCTCCGGCAACAACTGCGACAACGACCGCACGCTCACGCTCTTCGCCGTGCCTCGATCGCCCATGATGAGCACGCCGCCGATGGCGCTATCCACGACGTTGAGCGTCAACGCCAACTTGAGCTCCTCTTGCGCGACAATCTTCACGAACGGAAACGACTGCTTGAGATCGACGTCATCATCCTCACCCGCGCGCGCGACCACCGCGCGCGCGAATCCGCGTCCTCTCGTCGCGCGCGGCCTCGCGCCCGCGGTCGCGGTCGTCTTATCCGAGCCCGCGCGCGTGCGTCTCGCGACGACGCTCTTCGCGCACATCGCGCGCGGTCCGAACGAAAGCATCGCGAACGTCATCGATCGAATTCGTCGGTCGAGTTCGTCGGTCGAGCGCGCGTCGCTCTCGAGCGTCGCGCGCGCGTTCCCGTCGTCCTCGATCGCGTCGCGTGGATAGGGACGGCCGCGTCCGTGCGCGCACAAAAGGACACGGTTCATGGGGTATTTTTGTGTTATGTATAGAGTTCGTCCACTCGCGTGTGTGTTTTTGTGTTTTCCACGTACGAGTACGCTGTCCATAGGTGTACACATCTCTCGAATACGGTATAGAGACGCCACGAATGGATGATAAAAACCCTCGGCGCGCCCCCCTCGGGTCTCGGCCCTCGCGACCGCGAACGGGAGATTTCGACGGGAGAGACGCGCGAGGACGGACGAATGTCCGCGACGCGATCGATTCTCGCGCGCGTCGCGTGTGACTCGACTCGTCACTCGCGCGCGAGCGCGCGCGCGGAGGGGGGACGACGGATGAGGTCGAGGAGGACGTCGGCGGCGATCGGGGCGACGGCGTCGGACGCGGCGACGTTCGACATGCGGACGTACGTGGAGAGAGAATTGACGGAACGCGAGCGGGTGGAGGTGATGCGTCGGCCGCGGGTGGATTTTACGTCGATTTTGGACGTCGTGCGACCGATCGTGGAGGCGGTGGAGACGCGCGGGGACGACGCGGTGCGCGAGTACACGCAGAGGTTCGACGGGGTGGAATTGGACGCGACGACGGTGCGGGTGGAGGATTTGCCGGAACCGGTGTTGGATGATGATGTGAAGAAGGCGTTTGACGTGGCGTATGAGAATATCGCGGCGTTTCACGCGGCGCAAGCGCGAACGGGAGACGTGGACGTGACGACGATGCCGGGGGTTCGGTGCCGACGGGTGTCGAGACCCATCGGTGCGGTCGGATTGTACGTCCCGGGGGGGACCGCGGTGTTGCCGAGCACGGCGTTGATGCTGGCGGTGCCGGCGAAGATCGCGGGGTGCGAGAGAGTGGTGCTCGCGACGCCGCCGAGAAAGGACGGGTCCATCGTTCCCGAGGTGCTGTACGTGGCGAAAAAGGCTGGCGTGACGCACATTCTCAAGGCGGGCGGGGCGCAAGCGATCGCGGCGATGGGATTCGGTACGGAGACGTGCCCCAAGGTGGATAAGCTCTTCGGCCCGGGTAACCAGTTCGTTACCGCGGCGAAGATGGCCTTGCAAAACTCGGACGCGATGGTGTCCATCGACATGCCGGCGGGACCGAGCGAGGTGCTCGTTATCGCGGATAAGGATGCGCCGCCGGCGCACGTCGCCGCCGATCTCTTGTCGCAGGCCGAACACGGTCCGGATAGTCAAGTCGTCTTAGTCACGTTCCCGGACGTCGATTTGAAGGCGATCACCGACGCGGTGGCGGAGCAAGCGCGCAACTTACCGCGCGCCGACATCACCGCCAAGGCGCTCGGACACTCCTACGCCGTCGTCGTCGACGACATGGCCGCCGCGTGCGATTTTAGCAACCGTTACGCTCCCGAGCACTTGATCGTGAACGTCGAGAACGCTGAATCGTGGTTATCGCAATTAGACAACGCCGGCTCCATTTTCCTCGGTCGCTGGACTCCGGAATCCGTCGGCGACTACGCCAGCGGTACCAACCACGTCCTCCCCACCTACGGCTACTCTCGCATGTACTCCGGCGTCTCCTTAGACTCCTTCGTCAAGTACATGACCGTCCAAGAGCTCACCAAGGAGGGTTTGGACGCCCTCGGTCCCCACGTCGCCCGCATGGCCGCCGTCGAAGGTTTGGACGCGCACAGAAGCGCCGTCACCCTTCGTCTGGGCATCGATTGATCCCGTTCGACCCGTCGCCCGTTCGACGCGCTCGACGAGTAGCGCTGTGATTTATTACTTACTTTCCACGCGACGCTCGCGCACGTCTTCCTCTCGCGCCGTCCTCGTCTCCTTCGCTCGGCGTCCCCTTCGTCCCGGAGCGACGGCGCCGTCGCCGGCGTCTTCGAACCTCTCGCCGCCGTCCGCACACGCCGTCGCGCCGACGGACGTCGATCGACCTCGCGCGTGAGATCGAGAGATGAACAGCGGTGAGGCGGAACGATGCTGCGACATAGCGCGCGCGGCGCTCGAGGGCGCGACGAGCGCGAGCGATCTGGACAAGGCGAATAGATTTCTGGACAAGGCGCTGCGACTGGACTCGACGTGCGCGCGCGCGGAGACGCTTCGAGGAGAGGTGGAGGCGAGGCGAGCGAAAGGATTCGATGCGTCGGCGTCGGCGTCGAGCGCGAAGGCGGGTGAGGAGGGTGAACGGACGACGGGGGGAGGAGGGGAGAGTCATCGCGCGAGCGCGAAGACGACGACGAGCGGGTCGGCGAAGAGCGGACGGAAGCGCGGGACGCCCGAACAAGAGAAACTGATCGCGAAGATTAAAAAGGCTGGCGCGGACTACTACGAGGTGTTGGGGGTGGCGAAGGGATCGAGCGAGGCGGATATTAAAAAGGCGTATAGGAAACTGGCGCTCAAATTGCACCCGGATAAATGTCAAGCGGACGGCGCCGAGGAGGTGTTCAAGACGGTGAGTCGAGCGTTTGCGTGTTTGAGCGATCCGAATAAGCGTGCGGCGTTTGATCGATACGGAAGCGAAGACCCGCAGCAGGCGGGCTTCGGTCCGGGGATGCGTCGACGCGGCGGCGCCGGCGCTCAAGGTTTCGGCTTCGAAGACGACATAGATCCGGCGGACATTTTCAACATGTTCTTCAACGGAGGAATGCCGGGTGGATTCGGTGGACCTGGATTCAGAGTGCACACGTTCGGAGGAAGTCCCTTCGGTGGACACCCGTTCGGCGGACATCCTTTCGGGCACCGTCAGCGACGGAGACGACACGCGGGTGCGAGCGATCCGCGCGTCGACGACACGGCGACGGTGATTCGCAACATTTTGCATCTAGCACCATTACTCATCCCGCTCATCATGTGGCTATTCACACCGGTGGAGAGAGATTTCGCGTTGACGCGCTCCAAGGAACATCCCCACGTGATGAAGACGGAGCGAATGGATCTCCCGTTTTACGCCAACAGAGGCGAGTTTAACCGTAAATTCGCCGCCGCTTCGCAAAGAAAAGCGATGGAGAAACGAATCGAGAATGAAATCATCACTCAGCATCGCTACCAGTGCGATTACGAGCGTCAAAGTTGGACGAGTAAGAGGCATAGCTGCGAATACTTGCGCGAGCTTCAATCCAAACATCCGAGCCTTAATATCTATTCGGCGTGGTGATGGACGCGCCGATATTTGTCGTGACCGTACGATTTTAGTGATTTGTCAACTGTGTTGTATTAGAATTTTACAAGTCTACGCGACCTAAAGTGACGTAAATGCAAGAGACTATGTCGGCGAACGCGCGAGCGCGATCAACACGAATAATCGCATAAATATGTACAGCGAGACGGAAATCATCGCGAAGATGGCGGCGAACAAGCTCAGGGCCCAATAGTGTATTTTCAACTTGTGACCCGCGAATCGTCCGTTGAAGACGATCTCGTACGCACCGCTCGAGAGTCCGCTGATGGCCGCTCTCGTCGCCGTTCCCGTGGTCGCCATGACCAGTCTACGGTTTTCCTTGCTCTCGGTCGCCGCCGTGAAGAGCTCTTTCCAGCTCCCGATGAGCGCCGGAGAGTGAATGTCTTCTTCTCCGTGCGCGTGAGGACCGGAAGATGCCGGCGGTGTTGAAGTCTCGACCGAGGCAAATCTCGACACTAGAGGACTCGTCGGAGAGTCGCTGTTCTTGTCCTCGTGTCTCAACACGTGATGATGGGTGACGCTCTCTGGATGCAACGCCACCTCGGTCGATGCGAGCACGTACGAACGCACGCTCGTCTCCACCATCGCCTGCATGATGTCCAAGAAGATTTGTTGATTTCGAGGTTGTCGCACCACCTCGAACATGTCCGCGTACATGTTATCCTCGCCCATCTCTCGAACGTACGTCGACACCGCCGAATCCACGAATTCGCGTCCGACGTCGACGAGTAAATTTCTATTTTTAGGCTCCTCGAGAAACGTCACCACGCGCTGCGCCGCGCTCGGTTTCTCGCGCCCCGCGTCCTCTCTCTCGCCGCCGACGCCCGTAATCGCCCGCAGCACCTCCGCGTTATCCTTGGCCACGCTCGCGAACGCGCTCATCAGACTCTTGCTCGTCTCACCGACGAAATCGCTCACCGCTCGCAATCTCTTCGGTTCGAGCAAGACGTCCACGATCGATTCCATGAGATTATCCCCCGCGCCTCCGCGTCCGCTCGCGCTCGCTTCGCCGCCGTCGCCGCGTCCCCGCGCCCCCGCGCTCGCGCCCACCGCCGCTCCGTGCGCCACCGCGCTCGCGATGCTCGCCACCGCCTTGGTCACCTCCGGCTGTTCCATGAGCGCGCACGCGCGCACCAAAGACTCCGGCGGCACACCGTTCGCCGCCGCCCCGTCCCCGTCCAAGACGAAATCCTTCACGTCGGCGCTCACCCTCTGCAACACCTCCCCCATCGCGATCGCCGCGGCGTAGTACGACACCGTCGCGCGGACAAACCGTCGATACGATTCCGTCGTCTTGGCTTGTTCGTACGCTGCGCGCGAGAGAAGCGTCAACGCGTCGTCAGTCGGTGGTCGTTCGTTCGCGCGCAATTCAATGTGATTGTCGCCTCATCGCGAGATCCCCTCTCGCGTCGCGCGCGCGGCGAGAGAGACGCGCCGAGGGCGCCGTCGCGTCGACCGCGATCGTGTTCACGCACCGTACCACCCGAGCGCGATCGCGCCCGCCGCGTACGTCGCGCGTCGAACGAACGTCATCGCGCGCCAGTCTGTGCCGCCGAATGCACCGTCGAGCGTGCGCTCGCGTCGGCGCGCTCGCGTCCGCGGTGACGTCGACGGCGGCGCGCGCGACGCCGACGCGAGTTCCCGTCGCGTCCGCGTCGACGTCGGGCGACGACGACGCGAGCGCGGCGTTCGACGATTCGCACCGCGAGCGCGTTCGGCTCGCCTATCGCGCCGCCCTGAAGCGCGCGCGGCGATTGCCGGACCCGTGCGCGCGACACTTCGCGCGCGAGCGGTTCGCGCACGGGTTTCGCGCGCGAGCGACGGCGACGAGCGCGAAGGATGTCGAGCGGCGGCTTCGAGAGGTGACGCGGTGGACGCGGCGGTTGCGGCGAGCGCTGTGGAACGATGACGATTATCGCGCCGTTCTGGAGCGCGCGTACGGCGTGCGCGGTCGGATGCGACACATGATGCGATCGTGCGACATTGAGTGCGCGGAGGGGGCTCCGGTGAAGACGAGACGGGCGACGAGGTTTGAGTTGCCGTCGACGACGCGGGAGACGGGCGAGACGTACACGCTGCGCTTTTTGTTTCGCGCCTTTGAGAGGGCGAGAGAGGGCGCGAACGAGGGCGCGAACGATGAGAGGGCGACTGTTGTCGATAGTTTAGAGCGTCAGATGCGGATGTTGCGACTGCGGGTGCCGAGATATTTCCACCCCAACGGCGAGGCGACGCGCGTGACGAACGAGACGCGAACCGAGGAAGAGGCGAAAAGTGCGACGTCGCACGTGCGCGTGTGGCCGTGGGAAGCGGCGACGCACGACGATATCGCCGCGGGTGAGCCGTCGTACGGTTTGGGCCAGATGGGAGGCGGCGCGAATTGGGAGATGATACACTTGGCGCTGTTGAAGACGACGTTCGTGCCTCTGATGCGCGAACGCATGAAGACGATGGATCGACGAGCCAGGAGAGTGTACGAGCGCACGTTCGACATCACCCCCGAACCATTGCGCCTGCGCGATGTTCCAGACATCGACGTAGATGAATTTAGACTAGAAAAATAGGGATGCGGATGGTATTTGCGAAAATTACAATTCCTCGTCGCCGTGAAAGCTAGTCTCTTCAAACGCCTGCGCCGACCATTGAATGCCCGTTCCCGCGACCCCTTCCGGGACGTCGCCCCCGAGACGCTCGATCTGGTCACTCAATTGTTGAATCAACAACGTTTTCGCCTTGTCACTCGCGCTGAGAGCCTCGATCATTTGCCTCGCGCGATGCACGCCGTGCGTCATTTGCTCCTTTTCGCGAATCGAATTCATCGTCTGTTCGGCTAAAGCTTGCACGAACGGGTCGGACGGGGGCGTACCGGCGGTCATGAACTCTTTATATTGCGTCATGATGTCTTCTCGAATCCGATGCGCCAACTCGGAAGCCTCCGCCACCTTTTTACTCTCCCGAACGTGCTCGCCCCATTCGCGAAGTCTGTGCGCGGATTCATCGGCGACCGCGGCCTCCTCGACGTACTCGCGCGACGACGTCAGAGGCGGCGCCGACGCGGGTTCTCGATGCGACGTTTCACCGTCGACGTTGACTCTCACTCTCTGCGGCGGCCCGATCGGCGACGCCGAACGACGAAATCCGCGCGGGCTCGAACCGTCTCTCGGGCTGCTCGCCGGCGACGCGCCGACGACGCCCGGGCTCAATCTCGTCGTCTCCGATACCGGCGATCGCAACGACGCACCGTTTGACGCCGCAAACGTCGTCGAAATCTCGCTCAGACGCTCGGCGACGCGCGCGAAACTCTCCACCGTGACGCGCCCGTTTTCGTCTCTTCGCACGAGCTCCAACGCGCCGCGCACGCCGGGAGCCGTCGCGCTCAGCGCCTCCAGGTGCTTCAGCGCCGCGTCCACGCTCGCCCGCGCGTCGTCGTCGTTCGCGAACGCGTACGCCGCGGGCGAACGGGGCGAGACGGCGACTCGCGGCGCCGCGCGCTCGTCGCGCTCGTCCAAACTTTTGAACGCATTCGTCCCATCGTCGGAGCTCTTCGACGCGTGCGAGCGTCGTGCGAGCGCGGGAGACTTGGCGCGAAACGCTTCGATGCGCGCGCGTAACTCTTCCATCTCGCGATCTCGCGGTCGGGTCCCGCGACGATCGCGTCGCGCGAGACGTCGAGTGGGGCGACGACAGTTGAGCCGGGACGTCTCTCGCGTCGCGGACGTGGATATTAAAACTCGGCGACGACGGAATAATGCACTCACTTGTTCAGGTTTAAGCTCAAAATAACGTTCCACACGATGGAACACGCGGACATGTACAGGACTTGGTGACGCGTCGGCACCAAGGCGAAGTTGACGCTCGAGGCGGGGACCCAAAAGCTCCACCCGGCTCGAAGCGTCGGGAGCGCGTCTCGTCGCACCTTGGCGGGATAATTGGACACGTCGCCGCTCCACACCGCGCCCCAGAGGAAGAAAGTGGTCACGACGAGCGGTCCGAGGACGGCTTGGTTGAGGAACACCTTGGCGCCGAACGGCGCGAGCGACTCGGCCGTGAGCGCGAACGCCTTGGCGGGAAACTTGGCCGCCAACGCGATGTACCAGTGATGCTGCACGGGTCCGTAGAAGAAGAAGTTGTACAGTGCCTGTTTGAGCGTGCGCTGGAAATCGTGCGCATCGCTCGCGGCGGGTGGTTGTTTCCCTTTACCCGCCTTGCCCTTCGCCGTCGCCGCGCTCCGCGCGCGCTCGCCCGCCTCGCGTCGCTGCGCCACCGTGTCGCCGACGCATCCGAGACCGGCGCACACGAGCGCGGATTTCAGCAACGGTTTAGACTCGATCGCCTCGATCACGCTCCCCGCGCCCCCACGCGCGCGCACGCATCGAGCGCCGCGTTCCGAACGACCGAGACCATTGCCCCGCGGGAATCCGAACCCACTCGCGCCGGGTCCGCGCGCGAACGCTCCGAAACGCATCGCTCGAGACGCCCGATCTCTCTCTCGACCCTTTCCTCGCGTTCGAGCGCGGTCGAGCGCCCGTCGTCGCGAGACGCTTTGTGCGGCCCCTCGGCGTCTCTTCGCGCGCTTTTTCGGGGACGCGCGTCGTCGCGCGCCCCCGTCCCGCCGACGACGCCCTCATCCACCGCTGATGGGCGGCACGACGGCGAGTTCATCGCTCTCGCGCACGACGGTGGAGTCCTCGCGCGCGCGATCGACGTAGGACTGATTGAGCGCGAACAGGGAGGTGCGCACCACGGACTCGAGCTGTGGGAACTTTTTCAGGAGGGCGGCGCGCGCGTCGGCGACGGTGGCGTCGGCGTCGACGCCGGCGTCCGGGGCGAGGTCGAGGACGATGGAGGACGCGTCGACGAGCTCGCGCGCGCGAGCGAACATGAGGACGGTGAGGCGAGTCATGGTGTGCGGGGAAGAGGGTCGGGAGGCGCGCGGGCGCGACGCGAGAGGGGCGGGCGACGGCGACCTCGGCGAGCGAAGGGAAGGAATCGATGAGTCTAAGGTGTGTGTGTGTGCGATGCGATGTAGTTCTAGTGTCGTGCGCGATGGCGAGCGCCGATCTCGCGTGCGTCTCAGGTTTGTGCGCCGTACGATCCCTCTTCGGCGTTTTGGAGTAATTTGGCGCCGACGCTGCCGCCTGGGTCCTCCTCGGTTTCGTTGTCGGAATCGAGCTCTGGGAACATGCAAAAGTACGCCTCGATGAGCACGAGGACGAAACACAACGAGAAACAAACCATGGCGGCGAGTTGGAGCGTCGACGTGAGGTTGAAGCCGAAAATTTCAAACTTGAACGGCGTGATCAAACCTTTGCCGTTGGGAAGGATGAGAACGTCATCCGGTTCGAGATAGATGTCGTTCCCTCGCTTCACGCTCCACTTCTCCGACGACCCCTCGGCGCACGAACGACCGTCTGTGAGTGGGTAATTTTGCTCCGTGTACAAACCGCACGTCCCGTATCCGTTTTCGCCCAATTCCATGGAGAGCTTGGCGTACCCGTCCTCGCCCCAATCGGCGTCGTACGAGTTTTTCAAAATCCAATACGGTTGATTGGAATCCTTGTCGTACCCCCATCCCACCAAGACCGCGGCGTGGTTGATGGCGAGCAACGGATTGATATCCGCAGGCGGGCAGTCGTGCATGCGCACGATGCCGCCGCCGTACAACTGCAACGGTTTGATGTTGACGCCGACGGCGACGCTCTGTTGTTTGACGGCGCGCATCAAGTTGAGAATGGTCGACTCTCCCTCGAGCGGTGGAATCTCGCAATACCCATGAATCTTCACCCCACGACTTCCAGGTTCGTCCACGACGGTACAGCTGCTCCCTTCGGGAAAATCCGAAGCCAAGAGCACCCCTTTCGGTTGGACGTTGATCCACGCGTACGCCGTCGCCATGTTTCCGGTGTTGCACGCCGAATCGAGATTGTCGCACGATAACAAGTGATGCGGACTCACCGACAGGCGCGTACCGGTGGCGATAGCCTTGCTATCCCCGACGACTTGTGCGGTTGTGAACGCCCAACATCCCGAACACATTCCCTGACTATAAATGGGTCCGATGTCGATTTTGTCGCGCCAATCGAACGATTCCGGAAACCCGCGAGATGTGTACTCGAGTCTCCCGAGCGAGCTCGAGGATGTGTTAAAGGTCGATGGGTCGACGCTCCGATGCGTGTTTAACGACATCCGCGGCCTCTTCGAATGCGGCCGCGCGGCGTGTAACGCGGCGAGATCTCGAGAGGACAAATCACCAAGTCTAGGGAGTCCTCGTCTCCTTCTTCTGATCGCCGCCGGCTCCGCCGGCGCGGGCGTCGTCGCCGCTTCTTGATCCGCCACCGACACCGGCGCATCCGCGTATGTCGCGTGATCACGCGCAAACTCTTCATTCTCTAAATCAGCGAAGCGCGTCACTCGCTTCTTCATTCCACCCTTTTTGTTCGTCATCTCGATGTCGTTCAAGTTTTTCAAAAACACCTTTTGTCGACGAAACGCCTCTTCGCACGGATACTTGCCGTCCGGGCAATACTGAGTTTGCTTGCCGTAACGAGCGACGAAACGGACGAAACGAACGTCTAAACCTAAGGATGCCGCAGCGTTTTCGTCATGTTTCGTCGTCACCACTTCCGGCTCGGTCTGTCGCGGCGTACGTTTGCGTCCTCTGCGTGCGCCCGCGCGAGGCTGCGGCGTCGGCGGAGACGGCGGCGGCGGCGGTGGAGACTCCTCAACCGTACGCTTGGCGCCAACTCTAGCCCGCCGCCTTCTCGGTTGTTTTGGTTCCTCCGCCACCGGTTCCTCCGCCGGTTTTTCCTCAACCACGCGTTTCGCCGATCTCCCCAGCTCCGCCGTTCGATGTCGCGACACTCGTCTCTGTTTATGCGCCCGTCGCTCGTACGCCACGTGTTGTCGCTCAAACTCCTCCTCCGTCATGTCCGCAAACTTCCCCACCTTCATCACCATCCCACCCTTGGGCACGTTGGCGTTGTGCGCGTCCACCTTGGCGACGTTATCGAGGAAAATCTTCTCCCTCTTGACGCTCTCCGCGCACGGCGGCGCCGCGTCGCCGCAGTACCGTTTCAACTTGTGCACCCCTTGTCGACGCATCCACGCGGCGAAACGCTCCCCGTGCGGTTCAAACGGTCCATTCCCAACCATCTCTCGCGCCTGTCCCAACGTCGGCTCTCGCGGCATCGCGACCATCTCTCGCTTCGCCGCCTCCGCCGGCGCGAACACCTTTTCCTCTCTCTCCTCGATCGCCTTCCCCTCTCCCGCCCCGGTCCTCGCCACCGCCTCCTCGCCCTCGTCCAGCGCCTGCGCCCAGATCGATCCGGGGACGATGAACTCATCCCCCACCGCCGCCGCCGCGCGCGATTCCGGCCCGTCTAAACTCTCGAGCGTCTCTCCCGGGACGTACCGCTGCCCAAAGCTGAGCACGGGATCGTCCCCGTCGTCTCGCGCGTCGTCGACGACGCGCGTCGCGCGCTCGGCGCGCGCGAGCGGTGCGAACGCGATCGCCGATGCGATCGCGATCGCGAGGGCGACGCGCGACGCGCGACGCATCTCGCGCGCGGGCGTGTGAGGGGCGGATGCGATCGATGTGGGCATAGTGTTACACGGCGGCGGTTCGAGCGCGAAGAGGACTCACGCGCTCGACGCGACGTCGGTGAAGGCGTCTCTCGCGAGGTCCGAGGCGGCGAAACGAAAGTCAGAGGAATCGCCGATGAGCCTGGCGAAGGCTCGGGCGAAGAATGGGACGGTGACGTCGAGGTAGGCGCGCGCGCGCGCGTCTCGTGACGCGCGCGCCGAGGCGTCGGCGGCGCACTCGGCGTCGGCGGCGGTGTGAGCGGCGTGGAGGGCGGCGGTGGCGCGAGCGAGGGTGGATTCCATGGACGTCGTCAGTGGTCCTCGAAGATCGAGGACCGGGGTGAGATGGCGGAGCTCGTTGTGGGCGAGAAGGACGCCGTTGACGAGGGCGGCGAGCGGCGGGTGCTCGGCGAGAGACGCCGGCGGCGCGTCGGGGTCGGCGTCCGTCGATTCGTTCGGCGTGGACGCGGTCGCAGACGACCACAACGTCGAGGACTCGAGTGCGCGCTCGAAATCGTCTCCAGCGGACGCGAGCGCGGCGTCGAAGACGGCGACGGCGGCGGCGGCGAACACCGGTCGCAGGAGCGGGCGCGTGTCCAGTCCCACTCGCGCCAAGCTCGTGCCGCAGTATTCGCAGTGCTCGTACACGGACGCCAAGGCGCCGCCCTCGAACACGCGTGGAAGCGTCGCCTCGACTAATTCAACGTACTTTGAAATCCTGTGCGTCGCCCAACTGTACAAGAGCGCGCTGCCCTCGCGACTCGCCTCCCCCTCGGCGTCGTCGGAGAAAATCGCCCTGTATTGCATCACCAGATCGAACAGCGCCACTCGATGCGTGTCCGTGAGCTTTTTCAGATAATCGTACGGATTCGAATCGTCCAGCTCCGCCACGCACCGCGCGATGTATTCCTCTCGACAACTCAAAAACGTACGACGAAGCGTCGTCTCGTCGTACGCGCTCAGCCTTCGCAAATATCCCACCGTTCGCAAACACTCCGGCAACTGTATCTTCACTCTCAACCTTCCCAACAGCGCGCGCAACATCTCCGCGCTCGACGCTCTCGCCTCCTCCGCCAGCTTTCGAATCAATCCAATGTCCCCGTGCGTCGTCTCCATTTTGGCGACGAAATTTTCCAAATCCAACGCCTCGTCGTAGTGTCCGTTTCGCACGCACGCGTCTAATAATTTCGGCACCTCGAGTAAATCCCCCACCGCTCCCGCGTTATTCATGAGCGTCCGATTCATCCCTCTCGCCTTACCGATCTCTCTCGCCCCCTTGACGTACGCCTCGCACCCTCGCTTTAAATCCGGAAGTTGCGCCTCGAGCGTCTCCAACAGCGTCGCCGCGTCCTTCGTCTCGCGTCGAACCGCGGCGTAACACTCCGCGGCGTCGATGTACGCGCGATAGTGCCGCACCGCGATATCATCCAGACGACGCTCCGCGCGCAGAGACTCCTCTTCCAAGCGCGCGGGTTCCTTTTCGCGCGCGTTCGGGCGTCAGTCTCGATCCACCAATCGATCGCGTCATCTCTCTCGCGCGCGTCGCCTCGCGTCGCGTCGCGTCGTCGCGCCGTCACTCGCGTCGCGTCGCGCACCTCGGCGAGATTCTCCACGCCTCGCGCGAGTAATTGCGCGGCGTACGAGCCGTCCGTCGACATGGAGGAACGACGGCGCGGCGCGCACTGAAGAGTCCGTCGGCGCGGGACGCGCGTCGCGTCGGGCGAACGAGTGAACGCTGCCGCGGCGTGAGTGTTACAAAATGAAAAAGAAAAATGATAATCGTAATCGGTGGGTGGATGGATGGATGGAACGAGGGAAGCGTCAGAGAAGCGTGGCCCAGGACTTGGTCGCGGCGGCGGACGCCGCGGCCGGGGCGTCCGGGACGACGGGTCCGGCGCCGAGGGTGGGGAAGGCTTCCTCACACTCGACGGTGGGTGCTTTGGGCTTGGACCTGCGCGAACGGACGCGTTTCGAGCGCGTCCGCGGTGGGCGAGCGGCGCCGGGCGCGGCGTCGGTTTGATTCGCGGTGGCGGTGGAGTCGTCGGAGTGCGCGCTGTCTCGTAAAGAGTCCTCAGACGCGGGAGTCGCGTTCTCGGAGCTCTCGAGCGGGTCTTCAGCCGTCACAGAGGGCGTCTTCGGACGCTCGTCGGAGACGGGCTTGGCGGCGTTCGCCTTGAGAACGTCGAGGTACGCGGAACCCTTCGGACCCCACGAAGGCGGTGGTCGCGACGCGTTCTCTTGAACGGCGTCGAGAATCGTCGTATTCGCGCGGCGCGTACTCTTGTCCGTCGCGGTGGAGACCGTCTCGGGCGTCTCGGGCGCCGGAGGGGAGTCCGCCGACGGCGCGCTCACTCTCAGCTTTTTCTCGACGTCCTTCTTGAGCATGGACGCCATGGTGACGGGCTCGGCGGTGGGCGCGGTTTGCTCGGGCAGGAACGACGCCGGCATCTTGGCGACGCCGCTCCACGCTTGCGGGTACGTCGGCGATGGACGAGGCGATCGCGGACGTCTCGGCGGCTCGCCGGCGGCGCTCGACGCCTTGGTCGCCTGCACCTTCTCCTTGGAAGGACCAAACTGCGGGAAATGCGCGCGCATGTTCTCACCGAAGACGTCCGCGCCATCGCTCTCGTACCCGCGCTTGACGGTTCCGGGCGGCGGCGCCCCGGGGGGCGGCGGCGGCTGGAAACCGCTGTTCGATGAACCCTTGTTACTCGACGCGTTTCGCGTGCGGTTGTGCACCTGGCGATTGCCCGACCGATTGTTACCGCGTCGACGCTCGTGCGCGCTGCGGTGCGCCGTCTTGCGCTCGTGCGCTCGTCTGTGGTGATACACGCCGAACGCGAGATGTTCGCGAATGGTATCGAGACAACCGGTAAAAATGTCGTTGATACCTGGAGCGGTGGCGTCCTCGGGAATGGGAGGCGACTGCTTACTCTCGACGCCGACATCGCACGAGTCGTTTTGATCGCCGGCGTCGTCGGACGAGTCGCTCTGCGGAGGCGAGGTCGAGAGTACGTCTTCGTCCATCGATCGCTGCACGACGGGTTGCTCGTCCACGAGCACGTCCCATCGCCCCCAGTGAATGCCGCGCTCTTGTTCGTTGAGCGACGACGTTGACTCGGTGCGCTTGAGGTTGCGTTCGGGCGACGATTGCGAGCCTAAAGACACCCAGGGGTTGCTCCTGGAACTTTGCTTCTCCGGGACGACGTCATCGTCGTCGTCGAGTTCAAGTTGACGAGGCTGCAATTCGTCGACGACGGATCTCGTGTGCGGATGCGTCGCCGGTGCCGTCGCGGGCGTCGTGCCTTCGACGAGACAGCTTCGCGAACGCAACGCGATGGCGCTCGCCGGCATACCCAAAGGCGTCATGGATACCTCATCCGCGTGCGAACATCCTCCCGGAGTGTCCGGCGCGTGCGGAAGCGGGTAAATCAAACGCCTGTGTCGCAAAATGTTACCGAACATGCCCACAAATCCTCGCAAGACACCGACGTCGTCGCACGCCGCGGAGGACGCCATCAACGCATCCAAACGTTTCGCCCCGAGCCGAAATGCGACACGCACGCGTCTATAATTCCCGCACGACACGGAGCGGCCTAAATTATTGTTGGGTAAAAGCGGATCGATGATGTTCATGTACTTGATGGACACGGGCGCTGAATTCGCCGCCGCGCGCATGAACTCGCAACTGTACGTCGCAAACATCGACTGCACGAACTCCTCGGTGAGTAGACCGCCCTCGAGGCACGGGACGTTTTGCGCGTTCGCCGCCTCTTCGATCGGTACGGGCCCATGAATCGTCAGGGCGTACTTTTCCCACTCAAAATCAGCAAAAACGCTGAGTAACTTATGTAAAACAGATAACGGACACGTCAATTCGGCGTGATATTTGTTGATGATGTACAGAACGAGCGTCTCCAACGCATAAGTCGCGATGAGCGCGTGGTGCGCCCCCAAGATGCGTCCCTCGTAAAACCCCCAAGCCTTGACTAAAATGATCGATCTCACAAACAAATCATCCCTACCGATGAACGTGTTCGTTTCCTCTAAAAACCCAAGCGACGCGAGTCCTCCAAACTGATTCGCGCTCACGTCAACCATCATCCCATCCACGATACACTTCATCAACTGCACCTCGGCGTTGATGACTGTCACCTCGCTCACCGCGAACTCGTGCCGAGGATCCGCCTCTGACTCCGCCTTTTCGATGTGTCTTCTAAATTTCGTCGTCCAATTCGCCTTATCGATCACCCGATGATCCCCCAAAAGGCACACATCGATGTCTCCGTCCGGCAGGTACGCTCGCAGAGGCACGCTTCCGTACGCGCTCACCAGCGTGTGCGCCGTCCCGAAGCACTCCTGCGCCAACTGCTTTATGTGTTCAAACACCGACCGCCGCCGCATCTCGCTCATCTCTGTCGGCCGCAACGAATTCACCAACTCATTCGTCAGCGTCTCCAGTCCGCTCTCCGCCCGCTTCGCGCTCGTGCTCGCGCTCGCGTTCGCCGCCTTTTCGCCTCCTCCCGACCCGCCGCGCGCCCTCCTCGTCCCCGGCGCGACGCCGTTCGCGTACGGGCACTCCATGCTCGCGCGCGCGCCGACGTCGAGAGGACCCTTTCCGACGCCCGCGATCGACCGAGTCCGTCGTCTCTCGCGCGCGCGTCGTCACCGCGCGACGGCGGCGCGAGCGCAGCCGGCGCGCGCTCGATCGGTCGAGCCGATGCGTCGCGCGCGCGCGAGAGAGAGACGCTCGGCGCGCGATACGAGTCGACGATACGACGCTCGAGCGACGCCTCCGTCGCGCCGTGGAACGACCGACGTCGCGCGCTCGTCCCGCGCGGCGTCGAGTGCGCGCGAACGTCGCCCATCGTCCTATCCAATGCCCTCTCGATTGTCCGGTTGTCCGGTGATCATACTTTGTATGATTGAATGCTATGTATCGTTTCGAAGGTGGACCTCTCGAAGACGCGCGCGGGCGCGAAGGCGAAGGCGAAGGCGAACTGACTGGCTACGACTACAATGCGACTACGAGACATACGACCGATGATGCGTGAAGCTAGTGGAGTGCGAGAAGATTGACGAGCGCGAGCGCGAGCGCGAATGTCGCGCTCGCGACACCCGCCGCGCCGGTGCACTTGCCGCTCACCGGCTCGAACACCGCCGTCCCGTTCTCCCCGTTCGGTTTCATCCCGCGAATGTACGTCCCGACGCGCTTCCCCTCCAGCGTGTTCACGTACGTGTTGTTCTCGTCGTACGTGCCTCCCGTGTAATACGTCGCCGGCGTCCTCCCGCCTAAATCTTGTTCCTCGTATTCCATATCGCAGTCTATGAAGGCTGAGTTCGCCTCCCCGCACGACTTTTTCACCGCCACGCACGTCGATTTACACACCGGCATGTATCTCGTCCCGTCCACGTCACACCTGTTGAAGTATTCGAAACACATCCACCGTCTAAGCGTCGCGCGACATCCCGCCGTCGGTTCAAACGTCAACTGTCGAATCAATCCCAAGTATTGCTTGCGCGCCGCTTGTTCCATGACGTTCGCGCTCTCCTGATCGCTCACCCCGCTCGCGAGCGTCGCGGGATCTCCTCGTTTACAATACCTCCACAACACGCGCGAGTCTCCACAAAACGTCAACGTCACCGTCGTGGAATCAACGCAGCCGTGTCGACAAATCGCCGCCGAAGACGCGCCGGCGCCGTCGCCGCCGTCGCTCGACGAGTCGAAGAAATTCGCTCCCGAATCCACGTTGATCGAGCGCACGTCGAACGAGAGCCGCGGAGTCGACGTCACCGGACTCGGCGACGTCTCGGACGGCGGCGGACTCGGCGGCGGACTCATCGGCGGTGGACTCGGCGGTGGACTCGGCGGTGGACTCGGCGGTGGACTCGGCGACGTCTGCGCGCGCGCGAGCGACGCGAGCGACGCGAGGAGGACGCTCAGCGCGACCGCGGTCGTCCTCGTCGTTCGCGCGAGGCGGCCGCGCGAGCGTCGCGCGCGAGGCGACATGCGCGCGGACGATTCGAGAGAACGTCCCAACGACCGGGACGCCGCGGCCAAAACGTCAAAATGTGAGGACGAGGACGACGCGCGCGCGCGTTTCGTCGGTCGGGGGACGCGAGAGGACGGTGAGGGGAGGGGTCGACGCGCGTGAAAGGGTAGGATTACACCGACGCGAGCGTCGAGGGAGGGAATCAGCGATGCGAGGGGGCGCCGGTGTCTTTGAGACCGCCCCGTTTCGCCGTCATCTTTTCGCGAATGGCGCGCACGTCCTTGTGTCGACCGCTCCATAATTCGTCGTCGTCTTTCAATCGCGCCGCGGAGGTGTCCTCGGCGGCGAGGTGGGTCCACTTGGTCTGACCGGTGCGACCGAATTTGCCCTTGCGCACTTGCATGGCGCTGGGGAGGATGGATTTGTCAAACTTTTCTTCGGCGGTGGGCGCGGAAAAATCGCGCTTGTAAATTTCATCCGGACCGGCGGTGCCGAAGGCGTCGTCGGCAGCCTCTTGGAAGAAGGCACCCTTGTGGTAATACTTTTGCATGAATGCCATCTTGGGTTTATCCTTCTCCTCCGCCTGTCGACGCGCGGCGCGCTTGGCGTGGTAGAGCTCGCGCTCCTCCTCCGTCATGGCGCGAACGCGTTCTTGTTCCTCGCGTTCGTGGAAAAGTAATTCGCGCTGAATGCGATCCTCCTTCAAACGCTCGAGCTCGCGCACCTTCCAGAGCGCAAATTCCGTCGCCTCGTCCAATTCGTCGTCCGTGTCCACGTCGCTCGGTTCCATCTCGTCCAACGCCGCGGCGAGCGCCTCCTCGCGCTTCACCTCGAGCTCCACCAACTTTTGAGTCTCCGCCTTCTTCACCTCCCTCGACTCCGCCGTCTTGGCCGCCTCGGCGTCGATCTCGGCGAGCATCTTATCCCTCTCCTCGATCGTATCTCGCTCGCTCTTTCGCACGAAGACGGGTTTAAACAGTTTCCTCGCGCCGTACCCGCCGGAATCGCTCTCCTCGCTATCGGTTTCGTATTCGCTATCCGTCTCATACGACGACGACGACGCCTCCGCCGCCGCCGACACCGCGACACCACCGCTCATCACGGCACCGCGCGCGAACCCATCCTCATCCTCCCCGTCGTCCTCGGCGCGTTCCGCCTCGCGCGCCGCCGCGCGCGCTCGAATCGCCGCCCGCCTCGCGTCTCGCGCCTCCTCGTTTTCGCTCTCCGAAGAGCTCGCGTCACTCTCGCTCTCCGACGCCACCGGTCGTCGCGCGCGTCCACCGAGATCCGAGTCATCGATTCCCGTCGTCGTCATCTCGCGTCCCGAGGCGTCCACCTCCTCCGCCGCGCGTCCCCGCGTCCCGGCGGCGCGCGGCTTGGCGAATCCCAACGCGTCCTCCTCCTCCTCTTCCTCCTCGTCTCTCGCCTCCACCGACTTCCCCGCGCGATGTCGACGAACCTTGGTCGTCGTTCGCGCGCCCGCATCGTCGCGCGCGCCCGCGCGCGCCGCCTCCTCGCGCGCGCGATCGACGAATGAAGGGTTCGCGCCTCGACGCAACGCCTCTCTCGCCGCGCGTTCGTCGTCCATCCCCGCGCGCGCGGCGTGTTCGCGACCCATGACTGAGGAACACGCGTCCGTTCCCGTCTTTCTCTTCGTCCGCGCGCGCGCGTCGTCGACCCGCGCGTCGCTCGATGACGACGGGAGTCGAACCGGCGACGCGATTCGTGCCCGCACGCGCGCATTCA
>MDTE01152795.1_pt1 | contig 70385 bp, 61 predicted proteins | sample 811231 | NCBI WGS metagenome assembly MDTE01 (sample SAMN05326651, study PRJNA326480) | marine metagenome | isolation source: seawater | place: Indian Ocean: Red Sea | collected 2010
CCGATCATTGACACGAGCCGTATTGCTGATGTGGAAACAGGCTCAGTGCCTTTCTGCCCAGTCAATGACCTGGCCCAAACACGGACAACCAGCAGCACTCGGCCTCGATCAAGACAGCCAAAACTCGTGAATGGCCACGAACGTTCCGGGACACCAAACAGGGTGACCGAGACCGAACAAGTGCCGAACCACCACCATCGGCGAACACTTGAATCGAGCATGCGGTGAAACGACGCCAATGGACGACCCTGGCCGGAATAGCAATTCTCTTTATTTTTTCGTTGTACATCGCCCTTCCATCAACACCTGGAGTGCCAGTCGAAATTGCGGGTCGAGACTTTTCGTCCCTTGCATTTCGGCAAGGACTTGATCTGCAAGGAGGCCTACATGTCCGCTTCCAGGCAAAACCACCGAAGGGGCAAGAGTTACAAACCGGAGACATGCAGGCCGTCAAACGCATCATTGAAAACCGGGTAAATGCCCTCGGAGTAGCCGAACCCTTGATTCAAATTCAGGGCAAAGATCGGCTAATCGTCGAACTGCCTGGCATTGACGATCCGGAGAAGGCTATCCAGTCCTTCCGTCAAACTGGCCAATTGCTCATCTTGAACACCGGATTCCAGTTTGTGCAGGAAGGTAGTCGCCTCGTCGCAGAACCAAGCCAAATTGTCCTTAGTGGCAGAGACCTTGAAGACGCAAGGCTCGGCTTCGACTCTCTCGGTAGCCCGAGAATTGAGTTCGATCTGAAGCCTAACGCTGGCGAGAAGTTTTATTCATATACAGGCACCCACATTGGCGAAGTTCTCACCATCACAGTTGATGAGCTAGTCGTAAGTTCGGCATCGATTCGATCGGCAATTCGAGACCGAGGTGTGATTTCTGGAAACTTCACTGCTGACGAAGCTCGGGCTGTAGCAATCCAACTCCGCTACGGAGCCCTACCCGTCCCCCTTGAAGTCGTCCAAAACTTCACAGTTCGACCAACGCTCGGCCGAGAATCTCTAGACGCAAGCCTTCGAGCTGGCGTGGTTGGCGCCGTTCTCGTTCTCAGCTTCATGATCTGCTATTACCGAGTGCCAGGTTTTGTGGCTGCAGCGGCACTCCTCGTGTACGCATGCATCGTGTTTGCCGCATTCAAGCTGATACCCGTAACCCTCACTCTGTCTGGCCTCGCAGGATTTATCCTCTCAGTAGGCGTCGCAGTTGATGCCAACATCCTTATCTTCGAGCGAACACGAGAGGAAATTCGGAAAGGCCGCACAATACGAGGCGCAATCGAATCAGGATTCAGCCGCGCGTGGCCATCTATCCGTGATTCGAATATTTCCACCCTCATTATCTGCAGTGTGCTTTTCGGATTTGGAAGCGGTGGAGTCAGGGGCTTTGCTCTCACTCTGGCAATAGGTGTTATGGCAAGTATGTTCAGTGCGATCACCGTTAGCCGAAACCTTCTTCGTGTTGCTGTGACCTCAAAAACCCTGGCACGGTCCAGATTTTTTGGCGTACGCCAAAAATCAGCAAGCCCATGACGTTTGCGATCACCGCTCGGAGAGGTTGGTGGTACGCGCTTTCGCTTACATTCCTACTACCCGGGTTACTCGCTCTCCTGACCGGTGGACTCAAACCTGGGATTGACTTCACCGGCGGCGCGCTCCTACACGTCCGTTTCAAGGAACCAGTGACACAACAACGTATTCAGTCAGTCGTGTCCGATGCTGGCTATAACAATGCAACCGTTCAACTTACCGAAGAAAACGGAGCCTTAGTTCGCGTTAGACAGTTAGACATCGAGCAAAAAGACTCAATTCTCGAGGCCTTATTTTCTGGAATTTCCCCAGGCCAAGAACTCAGTTTCTCCTCCATAGGGCCTATCGTCGGTTCCGAAATGACCAGAGCAGCGCTCGTTGCCGTAGTAATTGCGTCTGCCCTTGTATTGCTCTATGTTATTTGGGCATTCCGGCGCATGGAACGCGCTGCAGTGCTCGGCTTCGCCGCGATCGTCGCGCTGTTACACGACGCGATATTTCTTTTAGGCCTATTCGCCCTCCTGGGCCACTTCGCTCAAGTCCAAGTAGATGCTCTATTTGTAACCGCGATCTTGACAGTCATTGGATTCTCCGTGAACGACACCATCGTCGTCTTCGATCGTATCCGTGAAAACCGAGAACAACACCGCAAACTTCCCGAATCCTCTCGCCCCAACTTTGAAACAACCGTAAACCTCAGCATCAACCAAAGCCTGACCCGCTCATTAAACACGTCCCTTACAGCGATGGCTGTGCTTTTTGCCTTGGTTGTGCTTGGCGGACCAACGATCCGCCTATTTTCCATTGCCCTAGGCGTCGGGTTCGCAATTGGAACCTATTCGTCTCTATTCAATGCATCCTGCTTGGTTGTTTCATGGGACCAATCAGACGGAAAAATAGTCTGGCGAAAGCTCCGCAATAAACTACAACGAAAAGATCCTTAGTTTATTATTGAAGCCCGACGAATCTTAACCAGCCGTTGTCCGAACTCTACAACCGATCCGTCGTGAACCAGCACCTCGTCAATCACACCACTTACTGGCGAACTAACCTCGTGCGGCACACCTAGCACATCAACAAAACCAATCACCTGACCTTCTTCGACCTCGTCACCAACCACAGCGGGAGTTGATGCATCTTCCTCAGCGATAGCCCTAAACACCCCGACCTGCTCTGAGTCAACATTCGTTACCGCATCATCACCTGCTGAATCTTTGCTTTCTAACTCGGCTTCGGATTTGGCGACTGGTTGAGTCGATAGCAGGTCAATAGACCGGCGCACACGAACCATTCGGTCGCCATCACCAATCTCAATTTCCTCCGCACCAGTCTCTTTCAACAATTCCGCAAGCCGAGGTACTTTCTCAATTAGAAGGTCATCCCAATCGTGATCATCTGCCATAGCTACCCCTTCGCTTCCATTCACGCTCTAGACTGGTAATCGCCGGTCCGAGTGTCTATACGAAGCACATCGCCTTTATCGACAAAAAGCGGAACCTGTACCGTTAACCCTGTGACAAGCTTGGCCTGTTTAGTCGCCCCCGTAGCCGTATCACCACGGACACCAGGTTCTGTTTCAACAACTTCCATATCTACCGTGACCGGCAATTCAAGGCCGATAGGTGAAGATTCGAAGGCCACAATCTCTAGCTCCAACCCGTCGGGAAGATAATTGGCGGCATCGCCTACAGAATCCGTGGACAGCGTTAATTCTTCGAATGATTCCACATCCATAAAGTGATATCCCGAGTCATCGTTATAGAGAAACTGCACCTTATGCGAATCCAAGATGACACGTTCAAATCTCTTGGAAGCTTGAAAAGTTCGGTCAGTTATCGACCCCCCTCGAAGGTCCCGCAACCGTAACCTTACGTTCGCAGAACCACGGCCGATTTTTTGGTGCTGGAATTCCACCACCTGAAACAGAATATTCTCAATCCGCAACACCCAACCACGACGCAACTCACCTGCATCAATCACTGTAAGTGTTTCGATTCATTCACCTGCTATTAGCCCTCTCATTTTGCAGACTGTGTTAACACCTCAACACAATCATCCCCGATAACTACAAGATCCTCTATACGAACGCCTCCCCAGCCAGGTACATATATGCCGGGTTCAACTGAGGTAACAGCGCCGACAGGAAGCCTTCCTTCGTTTCGAGGCGAAACCGTGGGAGCCTCGTGAATCTCAAGGCCTACACCATGTCCTGTACCGTGCCCAAAACAATCACCAAAACCAGCGTCAACAATCACCTGTCGGGCCAGCCCATCGGCAGTCTTCCCTGTCATACCAGCTGACATCCCAGTCTCGACCGCGGCTTGGGCCGACAAAACCACACCGTAAATTTCCCGAAACCTATCATCCGACCCACCCACATAAAAGGTCCGGGTTATATCCGAGCAGTATCCATCCAATTTGACCCCAAGATCGACGATGACCGAATCACCGTTGGTTATCAACCGATCACCTGGAGAATGGTGAGCCATCGCACCATTGGGGCCAGAAGCAACGATCGTCGGAAACGAAGGGCCGTCGCCGCCTAGTTTGCGCATGTGATGTTCTAGATCAGCGGCTAAATCACGTTCGACCACGCCAGGAACTAACCACTCACCCGCACAGTGCATAACATCATCTGCAAGCCTCACAGCTTCTGTAAGCAAGTTCAATTCCGCTTTGTCTTTCACGACACGTTGCGCTTCAACAACATCTTCTAAGGGAACAAGGGTTACCAAGCACTGCTCAGCAGCAAGGAAATCAGTGAGCTCTTGAAGCTGTTTAACCGACGTGTGCTCCGATTCAAATCCAAGACGGGAAACACCCAACGAAACAACCCAACACTTGATTTGCTGTAGCAATTCGACGCTTTCGATCACGTCATAATCAATCGCCTGTCTACCAGCCTGTTCTGTATAACGAGAATCCGTAACCAGCCAACGAGCATTGACACTTATTAGCAGCGTGCCGGAGCTTCCGGTAAACCCGCTAAGGTATCGACGATTGGCCTCACCTGTCACGATCATGCCATCCACATCAAGTTCGGCACAGCTTGCTATGAGACGATCCGTCCTATTGGATGTCACCTCAAATACCGCTTCATGTTTACTTCATGCTCTTCGTTTGTCCGCGCAAACTCGTGAGAACCATCACCTCGTGCAACAAAAAACAAATATGACGTGTTTGCTGGATTAGCCGCAGCCGTAATGGACTTTAGACCAGGCCCCGCAATCGGGCCTGGCGGCAATCCACCAGTCACATAGGTATTGTACTTAGAAGGAGTCTGGAGATCTGATCTATTGATATCCCTTTTCCACCATCTCCCCCCGGACCCATCCTGCCCGAGCACATATTGGACAGTTGGGTCAGCTTGAAGAAGCACTCCCTGCACAAGACGATTGTGAAAAACGCCCGAGATCAGCGCTCGTTCATCGTCGCGCATCGCTTCACGCTCAATTATTGAGGCAAGAGTGATTAACTCATGCACATTTAGTCCAACTTGAGCAGCTGCCGAACGGAGCGAGGCATCGACAACTTGTTCGAATCGCTGAAGCATGCGCAAAACTAGATCACGTGCCGTCGTACCCGAATCAATCTGATAGGTATCAGGGAATAGATAGCCTTCAAGGCTATGCCCTGGAGGCAGTACCTTTATAAACGAAAATTCGCTGGCGAACGACGCGGACTCCTCCCTCGCTATCCGTAGAAATTCGGCCTCGTCAATCTCCGTTTGGTCTGCGATGCGCTCTGCCATCTCTTCTAAACGCCAGCCCTCAGGGAACGTGATTGTTTGTTCAACAACGGTGGCCTGACTAAACGTGCTAAGAATTTCGTCAAGCGACATGTTTGGCCTAAGAAGGAAACTTCCTTGCCTTAGCTGCCCATCGAGACCTCGCCTTGCCACCAAAACCTCAAACAATTTCTCGCTCTGAATAAGCTCCAGTTCTTGAAGATCTCGGCCAATATCCGCGGTAGTTGCTCCAGCAGGAATGGTAAACACAACAGTCCGTGCTGCTACAGTCGAAGGAGAATCGGCAAACCGTGACGTCAACGAATAAGCGAGATAAAGCACACCGCCAAGCGTGATCACAACAATCGCAAGACTTTGTAACACCACACTCACACGACTCAACATTTTGTGGGTTTTCCCAGGAAACTACGTAACAGCAACTCAGCAGCCGTCGCATCAATTGCGTCAGCTACCGCCCCCAGTTGCCGGGCCTCATCACTCGTCAGGTGTTCGTTTTCCCAATGAATATCGTCCGTCCAATCTTGAAAAAGTCGAGAAGCCCATTCGCGACAACGAGACGCCTGTGCACCTTCGCTTCCATCAGCGTGTAACGGCAGGCCAACAACAAGTACCTCAACTTGATACTCGTCGAATATACGGCCAAGCACCCGTTTATCCGCCTCCTCTGAATGCCGCACAATTGTCGTACGAAGGGTCACAAATCCTCCGCCAGGATCGGAGACTGCCACACCAATCCTTCGCTCACCAAGATCAAAAGCAGCAACTCGCTTACCCAAAGTTGGAGGAGGAAGCTCTGGCTCAAACCTATTGATCAGACCGGTCCGATTTAATCGTGACGCCAACTCTGAATCCGAGGCGCGGGAAATTTTGAGTCTCCGGAGGGTGGTGCACAACTGAAACATCACGAACACCTGGCATTGCCCGAAGAGCTTCCATTCCCTCGCCAAGTCTTTGGCCAGTTATCAGAGCACGAGCACGATCAGTGTCAATATCGTCAATCACTTGTCCCACTGCAGCAAACTGCACATCCATAAGACCCTGGTTTTCAGCCAAAACCTTGTGCCCTCTTATATCGATCAAGTCCACATCAAAATATTGATGGTCGGGATTCGACATAATCCGGTCCCGAATAACAGCTTTCGCATCAGCCACAGAAAACATGGTGGCCTGAGCACGAATAGCCATCGTTAATGTCAATTCCCCAGTTCTGTCATCAATCAATGCACTGAAAGATTCTTCGAGTATTTGTGGGTTTCCTGCGGCTGGCGACCAAACCACTAGATCTTGGTGAGTTTCACGCTGCCTACGCAACCGTTCAATAGCCGCACTCTGCAACCGTTCCAGCAAAACACTTGACAGCTCATCCATATCCCGCTGAGTGACCAAAAAGACCTCGCGCTCATCACCACCACGAAACGCCTGCGGATTAAATGCCTCTAACTTTGCTCCCAGATCTCCGCTTACTTGAGTGATGGAAAGTGGCGGTGCGTTTCCGCTCAAACCCGGGAGATCTGCCCTAACAACTACGCTTGCCTCACCGGGAATGCTAGTGGACCCGACCTTGAGGGTAGCCGGCACAAGAAGTGGGGCCTTTGTGAGAAAAACGACGCCATCAACTGAAGTCACACGAGAGCCCATCGGCAACTCAAGCGCTTGATCGGTCCTATTCCGAAGGGTTACCAACCCCTCTGCATGGGAGCTGGGTTCCCGCCGACGCCCCGTGGTCGGTTTTGTCAGGGACTCCGAGACTTCAACTTCTGTGATCAAGGCCGGCACGATACCCCGATCAATATCCACAGCACCGGCGTCAGGATCAATTCTGACTCCGACATCCACCGGTATGTTCTGGACGCGGGGAGAAATAACGACCGAGCTGGAAGGAACCACATAGTAGAAAACACCAACAAACAGCAACACCATCGCTAAAACAAATGCCGCGGCAAACGCAGCCACCGCGCGGACCGAGGCCAAATCTCCCGAAAGCTTGCCCCAGAGAGGCCAGGCGACAGCCGCCGATTCGCCAAGATGTGCTCCCTGCATCCTTTCAAATCTCACACGACCGTTCTCAAATGTTCCTCCCCGACCACCTATACCTGGATTTTGGTCGAAGCGAACGGTTGCATCATCCAGATCAGACCTCGAAATCCGTTCTATAACAACGTTTGAGCCCTGGTTCATACCGAGCCTGCCAACTGCTCCACATAGGCTCGACCAGCATCAAGCGCATGGGGAAGCTTTTCGCAATGCTTACCACCAGACATGGCGAGTTCCGGACGGCCTCCACCGCTACCACCGGCAACTCCGGCTACGTACTTAGCAAGTTCACCTGCATGCAGGCCAAGGTCAACCGCTGCAGGGGAAACTGCCGCCACAAACGAAGGTTTTCCATTTGAAATGGATCCAAGCAAGATCACCCACGGATCTGATAAACGCTGTTGGAGCTCTTTGGTTAAATGTCGCATTACATTCCGGTCGCCAAAAGAGACTTCAGTACAAACAAGTTGAACACCGTGGAGATGGTGAACGTCTTGCGAGAGCTGCTCGGCGAGCCGAGCCGCTTCAGTTAGATCTGCAACATGGAGACGACGACGCATCTCGCCTAGCTGCTCAAGCAACCCCTCAACTCGAGCAAGCACCTCGGATTGACCGGCCTCCAGACGACCCGATACTTGTTTTAATAAATCTTGATTACGCCCAACAAATTTCACGGACCCATCTCCAGTAACTGCCTCAATACGCCGAACTCCCGCAGCAATTCCCGTCTGTTGCACAATCGCAAACAAGCCGATCTGATTACTTGCCGAGCAATGAGTTCCTCCGCAGAGCTCTGTACTTATCGGGTCTAAAGTGACCATACGAACTACTTCGCCGTACTTTTCACCGAACAGAGCCATGGCACCCGCCTCCACAGCAACCCGAACCTCGGTAAGTCGTGTTTCCACCGGGTGATCTTTGAGAACCTCTGCATTAACCCAGGCCTGCACTTCTTCAAGTTCAGCATCGGTTAGTGAATCAGGGTGCGTGAAATCGAAACGAAGCCTATCCGGGTCAACCAAAGACCCTGCCTGCCGAACATGGTCGCCGAGCAGACGACGAAGCGCAGCATGCAGCAGGTGCGTCGCCGTGTGATTTCGCATAATGTTAAATCGACGTTCACGATCTACCACTGCCCGTACCCGATCACCAATGGCAAGCACGCCTTTTGAAATGCGGCATATATGCACCACCGTTCCTTCTGGACTTTTAACAGTGTCAAGGACGGTTACAAGCCCTTCCGGAGCTTCTAGAACACCAGTGTCCCCGACCTGCCCACCCGACTCACCATAGAAGGGCGTTTGGTCGAGAATAGCCATTATTTTCGAACCGGCGTTAGCCGACTGAACGAGCAGGCCTTCATTTTCAATAGCCACTACGGTGGATTCCCCCGACGTTACAAAGTCGTAACCAGTGAAGATCGTCTCTCCAAATCCGGATGGTAGAGATTCCGTGCTGTCCTTGGAGTGCGCAGACCGACTACGAGCCTTTTGACTTGCTAGAGCCTTCGTAAACGCCTCTTCATCCACACCAAAACCACGCTCGCCAGCAATATCACGAGTTATATCCATAGGAAAACCAAATGTGTCATACAGCTCGAATGCCCGAGCGCCATCAACCTTCCCGCCAGGTTCTACTTCCGCAAGAATGTCTTCTAAACGCGTAATGCCAGAATCGAGCGTACGCCGAAATCGACCCTCCTCGTCTTGAACCACGCCCTGAATGAAATCTGCTCGTGAAAGAAGTTCTCCATAGCCCTGCTCTGCCATAACCTTAATAGCCGACGCAACCACCGGCCCAAGCGCGTCTTCCTCAATGTTGAGCTGACGTCCGTGACGAACAGCCTGACGAATACTTCGCCTGAGCACATAACCCCGTCCCTCATTGCCAGGCATTACACCGTCCCCAATTAGAAAAGCCGATGCACGGGAATGCTGAGCAATTACCCGTAACGAACGACCGCTTTCAGCAATGGGGTCATACGCAACCCCTGCACATTCAGAAGCCGCCTCAATCAAAGGCTTCCAAGTATCGGTTTCGTAGATTGAAGATACACCCTGCAAAACAACCGCCCAACGCTCCAAACCCGCACCGGTGTCCACACCCTGCTGATCCAGAGGATTTAGTTCACCCTCGATCGATTTAAAATACTGATTGAATACGACATTCCAAATCTCGAGATACTGGTCCGGTGCTTGCATCGGGCCCACGTCAGGCAAATCAGGTCGAAGGTTGATGTGCAACTCGGTTGTCGGACCACACGGCCCACTATTGCCAGTGGGCCCCCAAAAATTATCCTCTCCTGCGTAGGCGATGCGCTCTCCCGGATGCCCAAGATCTGTCCAAATTTCAACTGCCTCATCATCCCTGGGAACCGGGCCTCCGCCTTCATATACGGTTACCCATAAACGACTCGGGTCAATACCAGCCTCATCAAGAACAAGCTGGCGAGCCCACTTAATCGCCTCTTCCTTGAAATAATCGCCGAAGCTAAAGTTCCCCAACATCTCAAAACATGTGAGATGGCTAAGGTCGCCAACCTCGTCAATATCGGTTGCTCGAAAACACTTTTGAACGGTTGTGATACGGCTGTAAGGAGGATTCTTTTCACCACTAAAATACGGTTTGAACTGCTGCATACCCGCTGACGTAAGCAGCACGCTTGGATCACCAACAGGCACGAGCGAAGAACTTGGCAAAATGGCATGTTGACGGGCCTCGAAAAACCCTAGGTAAAGATCCCGAATATCAGCAGTTTTCATAACAATGCATGGCTTCCAAACGACTCTGAAAAAGACAAAAGGCCGCCGGAAGCAACCTCCCGATCAGCCTCATTCTTCAAACGAGCCACAAGTTAAGCCTGTCCTATATATATTCCTCTCTTCTCAACAACTTTATTCAAAGGCCTTTATACAACCGCACGGTGACTCGATCGCTCACCAAAACATGCAGCATTATGAAAAGTAGCATGTGGTTTTCAAACGGGGCAATCCGGTTTCTTACGGATAGAAAAAACAAGACCAATTCCTTCAACTAAGCCAGGATCAAGTGCGCAAGCATTAAAGCAACGATGCAACCGGCAATCCCTCCCAGAAGCGGAAGACCACCCACAAGTAAATAAGTCGCCCCAAGCGGTGTAGCCACAACCGCTCCTGCCGCAAATCCCCCGACTCCAAATGGCCAGTAAAACAGCCCCGACCGATCTCGTCGTCCAAAAAGCGCATGGAATATAAACGTTGTGAACGTTGCAAGGACGAAGCCAAGAAAGACCGGCGGAGGAATCAATAACAAGGCATCCACCTTACATGCCCCCTACAGATTTATCCGCGACCTTCTCAAGAACACGCACCTGTCTAACAATGCTGGCCGCTGCCATTTCCACGTCCCGCCGATTGGTTGGCATGCCAACCGTACACCTCAATGCTCCACGCCTATATGAAGCAGGCAACTGTAAGGCCTGCATAACATGAGAAACCTCCAACGAGCCCGAGGCACAAGCCGAACCAGTAGACACCTCAATCCCATCAAGGTCTAAACGTTGGAGTAAAGACTCCGCGTCAATCCCTCGAAATGCGAAAGAAGCAAACGAGGCCAGACGATTACAAGGGTCACCCGTGAGCCTTACTGTTGGACAGCCTTCAACGACCTCACGAACCAACACGGTCACGAGCTCTCTGTAATGACTCACTCGAGCAGATCGCGATTGTTTTGCCCGCGTAATGGCAACTCCAAACCCAACAATGCCTGGTACATCCGGAGTCCCTGCACGAAGATTGCGCTCCTGTGCTCCCCCAAACACCTGGGGCCACACGTCAACCCCATCGCGAACGTACAGACCTCCAACTGATTTTGGACCATATATTTTGTGGGCCGTCATGCTCAGAAGATCCACCCCGAGCCTGTCTACATTTATGTCTACCTGTCCAACAGCTTGAACTGCGTCAGTGTGCACGACAGCTCCAGCAGAATGGGCGATGCGTGTGAGCGTCTCCAGTTCTTGCACCGTCCCAATCTCGTTGTTAGCAAGACCAATACTGACCAGTACAGTATCCGGACGGATCGCCTTCTCAAGATCAGATGGTCGAACACGACCACAGGAATCAACAGGAAGCTCCGTCACCTCAAATCCCTCATTGGTTAGGGCACGAACCGCATGTAGCACAGCGTGATGTTCAATCGATGTAGTCACAATGTGTCGGCCACGATAGGAAGCAGCTTTCGCGCTGCCCATCACACCGAGATTGTTTGATTCCGTGCCACCTGACGTAAAAACGATCTCGTGGGGTTGAGCTCCAATAGCTTCGGAAACTTGCTGGCGGCCGTGGTCTAGCGCTGAACGAGCCTCTCGACCCGACGCATGCACGCTCGACGGGTTACCCGATTCTCTCCACAAATACGGAAGCATCGCCTCGAAAACCGCCGGGTCTAGTGGCGTGGTGGCGGCATAATCCAAATAAACTCGTTCGTTGACATCGCTCATGACTTAGAAAGTATGCCGTGCCGAGATGCGAGTCACGCATAACCGTTCAACAAAACCTGTGATGATTACGCTCAATATTGCGTCCACCGCCAATTTGCTCGATACCCTGTACCCATGCAACCACGCTTCTCACGCCGCGTTTTTGGACGCACCGCAACCCTTGCCTCTGTAAGCGCCGCCTTGGGGCCGGCGAATCTGAGACTAAATGGGTTAGCGACAGCCCCAGAACTCGTGATCAATCCAAAGTTCGTGGCCTTCGTTCAAAACGCCGGTGGAACCGCTGTGATCGGACAGCCACTTACCAAAACGTTCAAACACGATGGACGTACGGCTCAATTGTTTGAGAATTTCCTCCTCGAATGCCATGAACACAATCAATCTGCTCCTTGCCTTATCAGACCGGCTGCCCTCGGACGACTAGTTTCAGGAAGCCGGTATTTCCAGAAAACGAGGCCCTTTCGGAGCTCTGCGCAAGTGAAGTACATCTGGAAGACCAAGCACTCCTTGCGCTTTGGATTCCTTCGCACCTGGGAACAGCTAGGCAAAGGAGCCCTCCTCGGAAATCCAATTTCCGAGGAAGTTCCAGAGGCTGGCGGTATAACCGCCCAATACTTCGAGCACGGAAAGTTGACCTACTCTCCCAATCGACGAAAGCCTGTACAAATCAGTCCTATAGGACATACGTATCTTGCGGCGCTGGCCAACACGACAAATGCCTCGTACCAAATATCACCCATTTCACCGACGCGCCCTGGTGAGGCAGCCCAGATACATATCGAACTTGTCAACACCGGAGAAACTGTATGGCAATCTTCAGGGGAACAAGCTGTTTGGCTAGGAGCCCGCTGGGCCGACTCCCTGTCCCCAAAAACTCGGGAAGCACTTTCATCGGTCCCGTTACCCCATGATGTGCCGCCCAAAGGTTCAGCCACCGTCAAATTGGACATTGAAATCCCTCGTAAACCCGGCCCCTATCGGCTCCAACCGGATCTAAAGACTGCTAACGACTGGTTTAGCTCAAAGGCTATTTCTGCGCCAATCATCGCCACCCCTGCCCGCCTCGAAATGCCGGATGTTCGGGTCGGCCTCCTAGACATTAGCGATGACAACCCGGGTGTCACGCAAGCAACGATCTTCTCAACAGGAGGTCTCCGAATCCACGACGAGGGTGGGATGCACCTTGCAGAACTAGGACCAACTCAACGTGTAGTTATTCGCCGAGACATTCCCAATGAAAAGCATCGCATTGAACTTCCGGACGGAAGCAAGATAGATACAGCAGGAAAAGTGCTCGTTTCACCAATGGAGGAATCTCTCCTTCGACTAGAAGAAACTGCACCCCAAAGAACATACCGAGGCACGATGGAGTTTGCCTGGCTTCCCAAGTATTTGTCAGCCTGGGTAGTGAACATACTGCCGATGGATGACTACCTTTCAGGAATTGTCGAACAACGAGACACCATCCCGTGGGAGGCGCTTCGTGCGTCTGCGATCGCATTCCGCACATATGGATATACGGTCCGGAACGAACGCCGGGCCCGAGGCAATCTGTTTGACGTAGCTGCCTCGACCTACCACACACCTACGCTTTTTACACGTGATCAGGTTTACCACGGTGTAGCTCGCGAATTGTCAGGTACGCGCCTTCGTGACGCGATACGGGATACTCGAGGGAGTGTAATGACCTACAAGAACAAGACAATCCACGCGGTGTATTTCTCCCGAGCTGACGGACGAACAAGAAACTGGCATGACGTTTGGGGCGGCCGCCCTAAGCCCTGGGCAATGGGGGTGCCAGACCCTTACAGTGTTGGACACCGCCTATTAGGCCATGGCATTGGGTTACCCCTGCGGAGCGCCAACGCTATGGCAGCAGATGGGGCCATAGCAGAAGAAATCCTTACCAGCTATTACACCGACATTGACTTCAATCACGTCTACTGACCAGAAACCTGAGGTCTACACCATGCACGGACGAGACTTTCTAACACTAAGAGATGTGAGCCCTAGCGAGCTTCAACTGCTCCTGGATCGAGCAGCCCAGCTAAAGGCCGCCCAAGCTCAAGGCACTCAACACCGTCTATTGAAAGGTCAAAGTCTGGCAATGCTGTTTGAAAAGGCCTCGCTCAGAACCAGAACTACTTTTGTATTGGGCATGACACAACTCGGGGGTACAGCGATCGATTTGATGAGCGAACACACACAAATAGGTGTCAGGGAACCAATCCCAGACATTGCGCGAAACCTTGAACGTTGGGTCGATGGCCTCATGGCACGAGTCTTCCGACACACGGTTTTAAACGAACTTGCAGACTCGACCTCGATCCCGATCATAAATGGCCTTAGTGAGCTCGAGCACCCCTGCCAGACCCTTGCAGACCTCCTTACCATTCGTGAAAAACGCGGGGAATTGGAAGGCTGTCATCTCGCCTATATAGGTGACGGTTTCAATGTCTGCAACTCCCTGTTGCTTGGAAGCGCATTGACCGGCATGCACATAAATGTCGCAACCCCCGCCGGTTACGAGCCAAACATGGACGTCGTGGGCTCGGCTCGAAGATTGGCAAAAAACAATGGTGGAACTTTAGAGTTAGGTTTTGACCCCGTTGCAGCAACGAAAAACGCGGACGTGGTTTACACCGATGCTTGGATAAGCATGGGACTTGAGAACGAAGCAAAGAACCGACGAGAAGTTTTTGAAGGGTATCGGGTCGATACCAAGCTAATGGCCCACGCGAAACCAGAAGCAATATTCATGCATTGCCTCCCTGCCCATCGAGGGGACGAGGTGAGCGCTGAAGTAATCGATGGAAACCAGTCTGTTATTTTCGATCAAGCCGAGAATCGACTTCATACCCAAAAGGCTTTATTAGTAATGCTTTTACGAGGAGACTCCGCCTTTTGCGAAATCCCGACGTAAACTAATGCAAAGGTATTTAGGCACAAAAAGTTGGAACAACTAGAGTACCTTTCAGGTGAGTTCAGCTTCGGCGCTGCTATCCAAATTCTACTTGTAGCGCTGCTCTTCAATACTGTGCTCACACTGATTCGCGGAACTCAAGCAGACCAACTCCTCCGGGGCGTCTTATTACTAGTCGTAGCAATGCTTGTAATAGGACGCGTGCTCCAACTCGAACTTGTCAACTGGATTCTTGACAACGGGCTACTCGTAGCCATGTTTGCGCTGATCGTTATATTCCAGCCGGAACTGAGACGCCTGCTCGAGCGCGTAGGACGCACCGGATCCCTGGTGGCTCACCCCTTTGGCATCATGACACCTGAGCAAACCCAGCGAATGATTGGGGAGGTGGTCTCCTCGGCTGAGGCACTATCCGCACGCTTATGGGGTGCCCTAATTGTCCTGAGGCGTGAGGGTGGGCTCGATGAATTTGCTAGCACTGGAACCAGGCTAGACGCTGCTCTCTCTCGAAACCTCATGATGACGGTTTTCCATCCCGGATCAGAGCTTCATGATGGAGCAGTTCTGGTAACCGCGACTCAGGTAGTTGCAGCCCACGTCATGTTGCCGCTAAGCGATGAGCTGGGACCACAGGATCATGTTGGAACGAGACATAGGGCAGGGCTTGGTATCACAGAAACCACAGATGCTGTTGCTGTAATGATTTCTGAAGAAACAGGGGGAATATCGATAGCGGTAGACGGCCGAATAGAACGGCACCTCACAACAGATCAGCTTCGACGCCGTCTAGAAACCGCCTTCCGCGTGCAGACACGAGGCGCTGGACTTCAGGGCCTTCCTGCCTGGATATCCAGAGGGCGGTGAAAGCTCGAAGCCAACATATTCGTTGGCTTGTGATCTCACGCCGACTTCTCACGCGCAGCCTCGGCATACGTTTTCTTGTAGCGTTGGCTCTATCCGCCTTGGTTTGGGCAGGATTAACTCTAGATCGAAACCCGAATGCCCAAGAGCTCTTCAACGATGACATCTCAGTTAATGTCGTAAATCTAGGACCTAACCTTGTACTAGCAAGTCAGATCGAACCGGTCCGAGTTAGCATCCAAGGCCCCAAAGTAAATATTGCCCGGCTTACAATGCGAGACTTCGTGGCTCGAGTCGATCTAGCCAGTATTGGTTCAGGCAACCAGCAGGTTCCGGTGATCGTTGAGGTTTCGGACCCTGCAGTAGAAATAGTGCGAATAACCCCGGCAACAGTGTCAGTAACGATCGATCCTTTTGAAGTTCGTGCAATCGAAGTAACTGCACGACTCGAAAGCGCACCTGTCATTGGGTTCCGGGCCGAATTAAACGAAGTGGCCGCTAACCCAGCGATCGTCCAAGTCAGCGGCGGGGCTTCCGACATCGCCGAGGTCGCTGAGGTCATCGCAAACGTGAGTCTTGACGGTGCCACACGCGAGGTCTCCACACAAACACTTTTGGTTCCGGTCAATCGGCAGGGCGACGAGATCACTAACGTCATTATTGACCCACAAACTGCACAGGTCAGTGTTCCTGTAACACGTATAACAAGCCGAAAACGAGTCCCCGTGGTTCCAGAAATCGACGGCAACGTCGCCGCAGGATTTTTTATTAGTCAGATTAGTATCACCCCCACAACCGTCGAAATTGAAGGCCAACCAGAAGCACTGGAACGGGTCAACTCTGTTTCGACATCGGACCTGGCCGTATCTGGAGCACGTGCTGATATTGAAGCGGAAGTTACTTTCAGTGAGCCATCAGACATTACGGTTTTAAGTGAGCGTCCGACAGCACGAGTCGTCGTAGTTGTTCAGCCACTCAATGACACCGCTACTATTCAGGCTGCGGTCGTCATTGAAAACCTTCCTTCCACGCAAGTCGCTAGGGTCGCTGAGCCATCAGTACAAGTAGTGGTTGGGGGTGCCGCTGAAGTTCTTCGTTTAATAAGAGTTGGAGACATTGTCGCTGAAGTTGATGCAAGCAATTTGGGTCCAGGCAAACACAAAGTTCGCCCTGTAATCACTGTACCCCTTGGTATAGAAGTAGCTCGGGTAGAACCTTTGAGCGTTACCGTCAACATCGAATCTGGAGCCCCACTCAATCCTGCCCCGAGAATCACACCCCTAGTTGGTCCAGGCGGTGCAGTAGCCCCCGCCCAAGAACCACCTAAACCGAGTCCAACACCCGTCAAAACCAGCGCCGCTGGCTAGCCCGTACCAGCACGCTCAATCGCTCTCGCGTAAAGATCTAGCAGCCCCACGGTCAAAGATGACCAGGACAGCTCTTTGCAAACACGTAAATTCGCCTGCTCCCGAATAGTATCCCCGTCACAATCCGCCAACGCTCTCAACACAGCCACCGAGACCGAATTCGGCTGATCAGTTTCTGCAACATAGCCAGTTAATCCATCCGTGATGAATGTTGTAGCTTCCCCTACCGGGGTGGTGACGACCGGCACCCCCGCGTACATTAGATCCACGAAGCGAGGCGAGCATTTCGCCTGATTTGCGAGGTTATTGGCCATTGGCATCAAGGCGACATCTGAAGCCGCAAGGAAAGATGGGAGCGACTCAAACTGCGTCCACCCCATAAACATGATGCGACGCGACAAGCCACGATCCTTAACAGCATCACTAAGGGATGTCTCCTGTCCAAACTTGCCAGCCCCGAGAACAAGAAATTTTGCAGTTTCAGAACGAGCTGCAATTGAGCAAATAAGCTCCACCCATCTCGCAACGTCATAATCAAAAAACCGTGTGTAAATCAAAACTAATTGATCTGCCGGGTCTAGGCCCAACGACCCCCTAACAACATCACGTTCAGCGGAAGCCTTTTCAAGATCCCATCCTGCATATGCCGATTGATCAAATCCATTCGGGACATGCATGACGTCACGACCTTTAGCCACACTAATTGCCCGACGCTCAAGCTTTCGACTAGCTGCCGTAAAGGCATCGCACCTACGCATTCCTGCTCGTTCTTGAACATCAAAGATTTCAACCAAGATTCGAGAATAATCTTCATTGACACTCCAACCTCCGCGACCTTCCCAATCGTCAAGATCAAGGACAATGCCCGGACGTTTTGACCTTAGAGAGATAAACAGCTGCGCCAGTCCTGAAACAGCTTTAGGCTTGAAAATATGGACCAAATCAGGAGCCCATTCCTCTACAAGCTTGACGCTTGCCTGAGCGAGCCGGTAATGCGTCCACATTTGGGCAGGAAGAGAATGCCCCACAAACTTTGGCCGCTTCAAACACCACACCTCTACCCCACAGTCCACCCACGATTCCCCATACAGTGAAGGCTGGTCATAGGGCGGAACGATGACCCGTGCCCGGTGCCCCTTAGCAACAAAGGCTCGCGCCATAGGCAATAGCCTTCGACCCGTCGTATTCTTCGAGGAAAACCCGAAAGGTGCCAGGAACACGACATCCATGGGCTACAACCGTGGTTGCCGGAATAGCCGCGTCGAAATCAGCGTCATGAAAAACGTCAGCAACCCAAAGATTGACAGAACGGCACCGACTTCAAATGGGAACGACCTGTACTTAAACTCCACACTGTACTTCCCAGCCTCAGGTATAAACACTGCACGGTTTCCTAAGTTCGCACGCCAGACTGCCCGTTGCACCCCGTTCACATAGGCCTCCCATCCCGGATACGGAGCGTCGGGCAGAACAAGCAAACGGGCACCACTCGAATACACCTCCATCTGGATGCGTTCAGGCTCTTCAATAACTGAAACAACATAATCTAGCTGGTCACGACTTTCGCTTTGAGTCACCCTCGAGACTTCACCACCGATGAGCGGTGCTAGCCTCTTGAGCTCATTCGAATCAACGAAACCACCACGTTCATCCGCTGGCAAGACTCCAACATCCTGCAAAAACTGGCCCAATGCACCGAGGGGAGGCGGTCTGCCAACTCCCTCCACTAGAACAGCAGCTCTTGTCAGATCAAATTGACTGGCACGGACAATTTCACTGGCTTCGTCCAAAGTACTAACTACCTGAACAGAACTCACAAGTCGAGCACGAGGTTGCGTCGCTGCCCGAGTAACCACCGAAACATCACCTATTGACCTGGAGACCGATGGCTCACCAGGACGTAGCAAAAGCGAGGTAGCCGTTCCATCCGCGTGTCGGAGTGCAAGGCCCCTGAGGTCCAAGGCTTCGGTTTCAGCCACAACACGAACCATTTCTACGTCATGAGTCATGCCAAACGAAACGCTACTAACGTAAGACGGCCTACTAAGACCAACACGCGCGGAAGCCAAGTGCCCGGGACCTATAACAATACGCTCGGGCCGCTTAGGCAGCCGACTGACTGGAAACGTCTTGAGCTCGCCGTCACGAGTCTGGATCTCAATACGACCCACTTGTCCTACTGCTTGCTTGGCCAGAGCATCAATTACCACTGTCAGCCCATTAACATCTTCTATCTGTAGATCATCCCACGTGTGTGTCCCCTCAACCCATCGGGAAAAACTTATGTCGATGAACCCACTGTCAGAAACGAGAACAGCCTTTCGGTTCCGGACAACATGCTGCACGACCAAAGCTTCTAAGACTCGGTCGGATGGAATAGTTTCTATTTGATGCTGTAGCAAGCGGTCTGGCGAATCAGCGGTACCCGGGAACAGCACATCACGAAACATAACGTAGGAACGTAACGGCAAAACTCCTCCGTCATAGCCGTCAACCGAAACCACATCCCTAACCATTGAAATATTTGGATGCATGATCTCTTCGTTTTTTGTGGCAACAAGGAATTCACGCCACGACCGCTCACCCAATCGTTCACGCCATCGCTCAGCAAGCTCGGCTCGTCTTGCCTGTGACACCTCAAAGTCTGGCTTCGCAATACTCAAAACCCTGCCCTGCCACGAATCAGATGCAAGAAACTCATGCACCTCCGATTCACCACGATAAACCCGATCAGGGATCGGCTCCCCAACCAGGCTCGGGCCTGACGCAACAACCAACTCGACAACCAGCAAGACTGGCCCGATCCACTGCACCCTAACGTCGCCACGCATGTATGCCAGCGTAAGGGCCACGATCGTTACAACTCCCGCAACCACCCATGCTCTCGCCGTGTCATACGGAACTGGATTGAGCAGGGCCAGCCAAGTCATGATGCACATGAAAATGCCAAGTACCATCGCAGTTACCACAAGGTGGCGGCGCTTAACCGATTGCGGAAGATTCGATCCGAGGGAGTCCACCCCCTGTCCCGCCAAGATCGACGCAGAAAGCGCGCCTAAAACAAGCCATCGTGGAGGCACGCGAAACAAGTCAAATCCGGGAACCACCTTGTGGACCAAAGAAAACATTGGGGTCACTGGTCCCAGAGAAAGAGCCACGGTCACACCAACCGTCATCAACAGAAACAAAGTTTTCGCACTTGGCCTCTGGGAGGACACACCTAACAGAGCGAGCACCAGACCAGAAACACCTATGTGTGCAATAAACTCAGTACTGGACGGCAGCGAAACGAATGTTGGCAATACTGCACTAAGAAATTCTGCGGTCGGCAAGGAAAACGAAGCGGCCTCATCGATCGATAACCCACCGGACCTAATGCCATGCCTAGCAAGTTCGAGCGTTGGCAGTACTTGCACCGCGGCCAACATAGCGCCACCACACAAACCGATAAGCCATATGCCCAGAGCACGGCCAAGATTAAGAGCTCTTCCCCGGCCATTCGGAACCCTCAACGAAGACGTTCCTAATAAGGCGGCAAAAGCTAACGAAAACACAAGGGACATATACAGCGCTTGAGGATGACCGGCCAAAACCATGAGCGCTGTGAGGATCGGAATAGCCAAAAGCCCACGCCGATCACCGCTAATAGCTCGATCAATACCCAACAAAAGCCAAGGTAGCCATGCAACTGTAGAGACTTGGTTTATATGGCCGGCCTGAGCCGAAAAGTATCCACCGAATGCAAATGCTGCCCCTGCAGTCGTTGCACCAGGCCAACCAATCTTGAACGAGACTCTGGAAAGAACAAGCGTCCCGATAGCAGCAAGGAACACGTGCAACACCAATGCAAAGCCAATAGCACGCTCAGCACTAACCGGCAAAAGCAACCAGTTAGGCAAGTAGAAAACAGCAGCCTGGGGATTCGCCAGAAAAGGGGTCCCAGTGAACAAGTTGGGATTCCACAGGGGCACTCGTCCTTGCTGCAAATAATCAAAGGTGTAGGTCCAATACGGATAGAAATAAGTCTGTGTGTCAAAACCCGCTAGAACCAGACCCTCAAATAGAAGACGTCTATAAATAAGAAAAACGCCAAGGACTAGTAATAAGATCGAGACGGCCGATGCCCAACTGACCCGTGGAGATCCGAACGTAATGAGGCCTCGTGGAGCACTCATCATTTGGCCTTCCGAAGCAAATTTCTCCCTAGATATCCTCAGCCAAAATAATTGCCTCAGCTATTTCGCGCATCGACCGCCTGCGATCCATACTCATTTTTTGAATACGTTTGAAAGCCTCAGGCTCAGGAAGGTCATGCTTGGTCATCAGGATTCCCTTAGCCCGTTCCACTGATTTTCTTGTCTCCAATTGTTCCGAGAGGTCAACTGCAGTTTGACTCATCTCTTGAAACTCACTGTATCTGGAAAGCGCAACAGAAATAGCAGATTCAAGATCCTTGTCACGCAGCGGCTTCAAACAATATCCGATCACACCAGCCTCGCTTGCCCTTTCTATAAGACCCTGCTCACCATGAGCAGTCACCAAAACAACAGGAGCAATTCGTTCCTCGGTTAAACGTCTTGCCGCTTCAATACCATCCATCGCAGGCATCTTAATGTCCATAACGACCAGATCAGGACGCAGCTCACGAGCCATATGAACTGCAGTTTCACCATCGCCAGCCTCCCCAATGACCTGATGGGAAGCTCCCTCCAAACGCTCTTTCAAATCGAGACGGATAATGGTCTCGTCCTCAGCAACAATAACCCGCAAGCTCACATGAAAACCTTTCAACAGCAGAAACGCTCAGAGACAGAAGAATTGGTCGCGATGTGCAAGCGTACCAATCAATAGGCCTACAAAACGGGCAAGTCAGCACTCACACAGGAATTGACCAGCAAATCCCACCACATCTAGTATCCATGACATCCCTTGACACGACATATGCGGTTGAGTGCACCAAACAGTGCCTCCACTAACAAGTTGTTCACTAAGCGACTGGAGAAGTTTGCCGTGAAGGTCACGTGCCTCCAAGAAAATCTAACCCGAGCGATGCACCTCGTAAGCAACGCCGTAAACACCAGAAGCCCTCTTCCTGTACTCAGCAACGTTCTTGTTTCTACGGAAGAAGGCGGTCTAAAACTTTCGGCGATGAATCAGCAACTCGCAATATCCGTTTGGATTGGTGCAAGTATCGAAACCCAAGGAGCAACTACGGTTCAAGCCAGACTGCTCACTGACTTTGTAGGACAACTCCCAGAGGGCACAGTAAACATGGCACTTGATGCCGATACAGACGAACTCTCCGTGTCGTCTGGGCGCTACAGAGCGAAGATGAAAGGCATTGACGCGGACGAATTCCCCCCTATTCCTGAAGATAGCGCCGAACGAGAAGTTGAAATGCCCACTGAGCTATGGACTGAAATCATCGATCAAGTCGTAGTCGCTGCTGCAACGGATGACAGTCGCCCTGTACTGGCCGGCATTTGCCTTACACTCGACCCCCAATTCATCGAGCTAGCCGCTGCTGACGGATACCGTCTAGCCGCAAGGCGTGTCGAGGTGAACACGGGACTCAGCGAATCGACACAAATCATCGTCCCGCGATCAGCCATGGTCGAGCTTGGACGCATCCTTTCAGATGATCCCGGCACCGTTACGCTCGGGCTATCACCAAACGCTTCATCTGTGCTGTTTAGCACTAAGTCCGTTTCCTTAGTCTCTCAGCTTATTGACGGGCAATTCCCAAACTACACACAGCTAATTCCAGCAACAGAAAACATTGAAACTCGAATCGTTGTGGACACGGGTGAATTCGTTCAGGCAACCCGTATTGCCGCACTTTTCGCTCGCTCCGGACAGAACGTAATTAAGGCAACAATTGAGGCAGGAGACGACGGTGATGGCCGTATAACACTTTCAGCCAACTCCTTAGACCTAGGTGAAAACAAAGGTGAAATTGAAGGAACAGTGGTCGGAACAGATGCCCAAATAGCCTTTAACTACCGTTTTTTGACGGAATGCCTAGCCACAGTGCAGTCCGACCGGGTGTCCCTTGCGCTCTCGGGAAACACCAGCCCCGGCCTGATTCGACTAGTTGACAAAGATGGTGAGGACATCCCGTTCTTTGATCACGTGATCATGCCCATGCACACAGTGACTTAGGCCCGCCGCAAGAAGCTCTGTGTTCACAATGCTAGTACCACTACCTGAAGGTCGATTTGATCACTGAAGGAGTCACGCCCTGGACAACGGGACGAGATCCAGTGGTCGCGCCTCACGCACTGATCTCTACGGGACATCCCCTAGCAACTGAAGCAGGGCTGCGCATGCTCCGATCTGGAGGAAATGCGTTTGACGCAATCATCTGCGCCGCTGCCGTAATTGCCGTCGTAGAACCTAGCATGAACCACGTCGGTGGTGATGTTTTTGCGCTTTGCCTGCCTGTCGGCCATGCCGACCCTGTATCCATCAATGCTAGCGGGCCATCGCCTCTTCAACTTTCCATCGATAAATTCGGCGGCGAAATACCCGCCCACGGTCTGAACTCCTCGACCGTACCTGGCGCAGTTAGTGCATGGGAAACAATCTTAAACCGCTACGGCACCCGAGCACTTTCCGAAGTCTTAGAACCGGCAATCGAATATGCCTCCCACGGATTCCCTGTCGCTTATAGAACCGCTCAGCATATCGCTGACGCTACGGAAGCACTCATGGAGCACGGAGAAAGTGCTCGCAGCTTTCTCCCTACCGGATCCCCTCCAAAGCCAGGCGAAACACTTGTCCAATCCGATCTCGCAAAAACCCTCGGTGAAATTGCACAAGGAGGCGCTGAGGCCTTCTACCAAGGACCGTTCGCAAAGGCACTCGTCGCTGCTTCAACCAGAGACCATGGCTCGTTTACCAGTAACGATCTAGCATCCTATACCTGCGAGGTTGGACAGCCCCTACGAAGTTATTACCGCGGATACGAAATCTTGGAACAGCCGCTCCCCTCTCAAGGATTTCTCGTTCTGGAACAACTAAATATCGCTGAAGGATTTGAGTTAGCAGACCTTGAATTTGGCAGCCCGGAAGCTATACACATCATGGTAGAAGCCAAAAAGGCGGCCTTTGCAGATCGGATGGCCTACATCGGAGATCCACGATCATCGTCTATACCCATCGACAGGATGATCAGCAAAGAATTTGCCGCACAAAGACGAATGACGATCGACCCAGTTCGAGCTACGACACCTGTCGCAGCTGGAGACCCAAGCACGTTAGGCGGCGACACCACAACCCTTTCAGCAGTCGACAAAGACGGAAACGCCGTAGCTTTCATTCAAAGCATCTTTGCGTCCTTCGGATCCGCCTATGTGGTTCCGGGAACTGGCGTGCTGTTAAACAACCGCCTGAGAGGATTTTCCCTGGACCCCAATAGCCCAAATGTTTTTGAGGGTGGAAAACGACCGATTCATACGCTGAACACCTATATGGTTCGGCGAGAGAATGACCTGTTTATGCTTGGGGGAACCGCTGGTGCCCAATATCAAGTTCAAACCAACTTCCAACTCATCACAAATGTCATTGACCACAAGATGCACTTCCAGGCCGCGATGGATGCGCCCCGCTGGCACCATGACGAAGATTCTGGGAACCTTATGCTTGAGGGCAGATTTGAATCGTCTGTCGCGACTGAACTTGAACGACGAGGACATCTGATTGTTCGCGATCCGGCTTTTAGTGGTCACTCTCGATCTCAGGGCATCATGATCGACCCGGACACAGGTGCCCGGTTTGGCGCGACGGACCCCCGATGGCATGGTCAGGTATTAGGCTTCTAGTAAAAGGGTTTTTTTTGCACACAGAAATTCAATCTTCACCGCAACCGATGTCCCCACCCAAAGTACGGGTGTGGCTAGTCCTGCTGCTCGCATTTTTCTCTGGTATGACAGTGTTAGCTGTAGAAATCAGCACCTCTCGACTGTTGGCCCCTTTCTTCGGAACAAGCATCATCATTTGGGCGGTTGTAATCGGCCTAACGCTTTTATACCTGTCAGTGGGTTATTGGTTCGGAGGCCGACTGGCCGATGCAAGCCCACAGGAAAGTCGACTCTTTCATATCGTCGCAATCGCAGCGTTTCTGGTCGGACTTATACCGTTTCTAGCCAAACCAGTACTTAGCATCTCCTCGCAGGCAATTGCTTCGCTCAGCGGTGGCCTTTTCTTCGGTTCGCTTGTCGGCGTACTGCTGTTGCTCGCCGTTCCGCTGACGATGCTTGGCATGGTTTCTCCATTTGCCATTCGCCTTGTCACGCACGATGTAAGACACGCTGGCCACCGAGCAGGACAGATTTTCGCCCTCAGCACAGTGGGAAGTATCGTCGGTGCCTTTATTCCAGTGCTTGTTCTCATCCCATCGGTTGGGACACGATCAACTTTCTTGATATTTTCGGTAGGACTTCTCTCATTAACTCTAATTGCTGCCTCTACACCCCTACGGCGTTCTCTCTACTCAGTATTCTTGGCCATCCTTATCGTGCTTTGGATTGCTGTCGATCCGGGCGCGGTTCGCCCGGCAGATGGGCTCGTGCTTGAAGGCGAGTCTGCGCTCCAATTCTTTCAGGTCATCGACGAACCAAACGTTGGCAGAAGACTTGTATTGAATGAAGGGATTGGCACGCACTCAATATTCAACCCAAACCGACTGTTAACAGACGGACCATGGGACTATTTCCTGCTAGCTCCTTTGATGGGCAACCAACAACCTGACGACGTTTCGTCACTACTTGTAATTGGGTTGGGTGCGGGAACAGTCCCCAAGCAGTTCACGTCCGTATACGGAAGTGATGTGGCAATCGACGGCGTCGAGATCGACAGCCGTGTCATTGAAATCGGGCAAGAATACTTCGAAATGAACGAGCCGAACCTCACGACACATGCAGAAGACGGTCGTACCTTTTTACAACGCACAGCCCAAAACTATGATGTCATTGCGGTGGACGCATACCGGCAGCCGTACATCCCTTTTCACTTGGTTACACAGGAATTCTTTCTTGCTGCCAGAGACCGTTTAAACAACAACGGGGTTCTGGCTCTCAATGCCGGGCGAACCCTGACCGATTTCAGATTGGTTGACGTTCTTTCTGAGACGATGCGGTCCGTATTCCCCTACGTATACGTGATCGATCTTCCTAGCGGCTTCTCCAACAGCCTCATTTACGGAACGTTTAAGCCCATAGCCGACACCGACCTCCGATCCCAAGCCCTAGCCACGAATCAATCAGCTTTAGCAGAAATTTCAAACAGAGCATGGAAGCTACGGGAAGTTTCACACGCTAACACCGTCTACACCGATGACCTGGCACCGGTCGAACGGCTCATCGATGACATCATTGTTCGCGAGGCTCTTGGCGGAAGGTCTGGACGGCAACGCTAATAAATATCTTCGCAGGATCACCCGCCACAACGGATACTCAGGGGTCTATATCCATCGAAGAGCCTGCTGTATGTCTTCCCTTGTCCCTGCGTTGCATCCAGCCTCAATCGCCCAACTAAACGACTTGGAGAGTTATCTAGACGCCACGGCATCTGCCGGTTTCAAAGCCGCCGACTTCAATATGGGCCAGGCGCTCGACCTCTTATCAGCTCACGGTGTGGACGCCGTAAAAAATGCGTTTGTGTCCCGAGGGATTCAAGCTGGGGGCTGGGGAGCTGGCGTGCAGGTCCTTACGTCTCAATCTGATTTTGACGCCGCCTTGTTAGACGCTGAACAAGCAGCCGAGCTCGGTGCCGCCCTGAACGCAAGAGCATGCTCAGTCCTTGTTCCAAATCGAACAGATCTTCCTCGGGCAGAAGCTCTGGACCTGTTTTCGGTACGCCTGGGAGACATTGCTGATACTTTGGCCGGATACGGCGTGTCAGTTTCACTCGAATTTATTGGCCCGAATCTCTGGCCTGAACGCCCACATGAATTCATCTCGGGTATTAACGGAACCCTTGATCTCATCGATCGGGTAGGGCGCGTGAACGTTGGCATCCTCTTTGACACCTATCACTATTACTGTGGTGACAGCCGCCTAGAAGATATCGTCAAGGCAGGCAGTGCCATCAATCATGTGCATTTAAACGACGCACCGTCAGGCGATGTTGACCAGCTTGACGATTCAATGCGCCTCCTGCCTGGCGAAGGCATCCTTGATCTATCGGAGATTGCAGCAGCCTTGAAAGCCGCAGGATACGAGGGCCCCGGTGGTGTGGAAATATTTAACGACGACTTACGGAGTCTCCCCGCCAATGATGGCGCAGCCCAAGTAGCTGCGGCCTGTCGTCGTGTATTCGGGTCACCGTAAAACCCAACTCTTGCATCGGCTAAGCCAGCCGCAAAAAGCCTTTGGATTGGACGAAGGATTGGGCCCGACGCATCCTAGTACCAGTGTCACCCCCGTCTAGTAATCCGGAGCAGCCGTTCCGCATGAAAAGACCTCAAAACTTCAGCAGACGTCGGCTAGCGGGCTTATTGTCCCTGGCCGGGCTAACCACCTTCGTAACGAATTGCTCTGAAAATTCCCCGTCGATTGCAACGCCTGTAACCAAGCCAGTGAACCGCAATCCGACTTCAACCCGTCCAACCCGATCACCTAAGCCACGCACCACTGCCACCGAGCCTATCGCGATCACACCATCGCCCACACCAGCAATCGTGCCTCGCCCACCCGCTAAAGCTTCGCTGACACCATCACAAACTCAAGCCCCCGTCCAACCAACATCGACAGCTAGACCTACACAGACGCCTCGCCCGTCACCCACGCCCACAATCAGGCCAGAACCTACGCCTGAACCAGTCGTTTCGCCTCTTACCGGCCTGCCTACGTCGATCGAACAAACCGCTCTAAGAGTGGTCGCTGTAAAAATAGACAACGCGCCTCAGGCCCGCCCCCAAAGCGGCTTAAGTGCAGCAGACATCGTGTACGAACACCTTACAGAGGGTCCCGTTACACGTTACACAGCCTTTTTCCACAGTACTGACGTAGAACGGGTCGGTCCGATCCGAAGCTCACGCTTTGTCGATCGGGACTTGGTTCAACAGTTCAATGCCTTGTTCGCTCACGTGGGTGGAAGCCCGCCGGTCTTGAATGACCTTAGATCCTCCAACGTTGCCGATATGGATCAATTCTTTTATAACGAAACCCGGCCATACTTCAGAATCCCCAGCCGTCCGGCCCCATTCAACATGTACCTGAACCTTGCTGCGCTTCGTGAATTCGGCCGTGACCGACATCCAAACACGAGAAAAACACCGTCGCTGTTGTTTTACAACAAGCAACCTGCTCTAGGACCCTTATCACAACTCAGCATCCCTGCCGGATCACAAACCATCTTTCAAACCACTTACACCTTTGATCGCCCAACCCGCCGCTGGCAACGCTCCATTGGTGGAGAGATCGATGTAGATGTTGCGACCGGAAACGCCATAAACGTAGAAAATGTCGTCCTCCAACGAATATCAAGCAGAACCACTGAGTTCGAAGAGGATTCTTTGGGCAACAAATCACTGTGGATTGAAACTACTGGCGAGGGCGATGCAAGCCTTTTCCGAGATGGCACCCGCTATGACGGAACCTGGCGGCGTCCGTCCGCCACAGCAGTAACAGAATTCTTTAACCCTGACGGTTCACCTCTAAAACTTCGCCCGGGCCGCACGTGGGTTCACCTCATACCACCACAACAACTCGTTTCTGCCGTGGGAACCGAGAATGAAACCGATTGAGCCCCATTAAAGGAATCCAACATGCCTCGCCAAAACACCGTTTTTGTCCCGCTCGCACACCAAGCGAGATTCAAACCTCATTTCAACTTGGTTGAATCAGCAGGAGGACAAATAGAGGTCGTAGATCTTGGTAATGCCGATGCACGAAAATCAGTATTGTCCAGGGCGGTCGCTGGCGCGGTAGGACTTGACCAATTCGATGCTGCTGACTTTGGCCTAGCCCCGCACCTCAAAGCCATCATCACGTGCACCACTGGTGTCGATCCGATAGATATCGCCGCAGCTACCTCCCACGGAGTGATGATCGGGAACACCCCCGATCTCTGTATTGAGGAAGTGGCGGACCACACAATGATGCTTCTACTGGCGTGCTATCGACGGATCCCTCGACTCATAACCAACAGTCAGGGAAAGGCCCCCCACCGAGATCACGTCATTACACCATCTGAGACATGGCCACGACTTCGCGGACAAACCGTGGGTCTTCTAGGCCTTGGGAACATCGCACAGGCAGTAGCCCTGCGATGTATACCTTTCGGACTTCATGTGATCGCACACGATCCTTTTGTTGCTCCCGACCTCGCGAATCGTCTAAACGTAGAGCTTGTAGAGCTTAACCACCTGCTAAAGACATCAGACTACTTATCCCTCCACGCTCCACTCACCCCATCAACTCACCACCTAATCAATCACGCCGCCTTAGAACAGATGCAGCCAAGCGCCTTCCTGATAAATGCTTCGCGGGGACCGTTAATCGATGAACGGTCACTGGTGAAAGCTCTTGAGACCGGCCAGATCGCTGGGGCCGCCCTGGATGTTTTGGAAGTTGAACCACCGGAGAACGACAACCCATTACTGGCGTTACCCAACACGTTGGTCACTCCGCATACCGCCGGGTACTCAAGTGAAGCGAGCGCATGGGGGCCAGAAAGCGCCATCCGGGATGCCGTGGCAGTACTAAACGGAGGCCGTCCCCGATCAATTCAAAACCCCGAGGTACTTGGCCACCTGGAATCCATCTCCACAGAGGGGTAATAGATGGCTGTTCGATTTACGGCCTACGGCGGTGCAGGAGAAATTGGTGGGAACAAACTCCTTCTGGAGGACGATGACTGGCAAGTTTTTTTCGATTTTGGAATGTCGTTTGGTACTGCCGGCAAATACTTCGAGGAGTTTCTCCAACCACGCCCAAGCCACGGATTATCTGACTTTCTACAAACCGGTTTGCTTCCGCCCCTAGAAGGGCTATATCGATCCGACCTAAGCACCCTGCCTGAACACGCATTTATCTGGAATCGCCTAAACCAGCAACCAGGCTACCGTAACGACATAGCGCCACGTGCTGTACTGCTCAGCCACGCCCACGCCGACCATGTGGGGTACGTGTCTATGCTACGAAACGACATACCCATCATTACGAGCGCCACTTCCGCGTTAATTGCGAAAGCCATGCAGGATGGCGGTCAAAGTCGACTGGACGCCCAAACCGTATTTCTTCGCTCCGCCAGGCCGAAGAATGGCATTCTCACTTCTGCTGCAAACGAACCATTCGAACAAAGGCCATGGCAAATCCTGGACAAAGAAACCTGGACCACGGCTGCGGCTTCATATTGGAAACGCCGATTTTCGAAAACTGGGCCTGCCGCAGTCACTTGTGAAGCGATCCCGGCTAGCACCTTGCTTGAGGGCCACCAGATCCGAGCTTATCCCACAGACCATTCAATCCCAGGAGCCGTTGGGTTTGCCGTCGAAACAAGCGCGGGATGGGTTGGTTACAGCGGAGATATTCGTGTTCATGGACGCCGTGGAGCCATGACGCTTAATTTTGCTCAAGAATTGGCAAAGCTAGACCTTGTGGCTCTGATCTGTGAAGGAACGCAGGCCGGCCGGCCGGCCGGAGCAACAGAAGACGATGTTCGAAACCGAGCGATAGAACGAATCGCCAACGAGGATGGTTTAGTCGTCGCAGATTTTGGGCCACGCAATATTGAACGGTTGGAAACCTTTCTAGAAGCAGCAAGGATCAACGGTCGAAAGCTCGTAGTCCTGATGAAAGACGCCCTACTCCTCAAAGCTATGGCCACAGTGAACACTGGAGTGCCGACCCCATCAGCTGCGAATGATTTGATGGTATACAGTGAGACTCGATCGAATCGTGCAGCATGGCAAGAAGCGATAGCCGACGAATTCGAAGACGCCCTAATTGCACCCGAACAAATCCGAGCTGACGTGGGATCTTACGTACTGTGCTTTAGCTTTTTTGACGTAACCCGGCTTTTGGATATAGGGGCAACAGCAGGTGTGTGGATCTATTCCTCAAGCGAGCCTTACAACGAGGAAGCCGTGCTGGACATGGACCGTCTTCGGAACTGGACCGATCGACTTGGACTCGACCTCGTAGGGGGAGGAGTAGTCGAGGAAGCGGAGAATTCTGGTTTCCACGCTTCCGGCCATGCCGCTGGCGCTGACTTACGTAAGTTTATCGAGATCGCAAATCCTCGGACCTTAATCCCCGTCCATCTCCAGGATCGCGGACTTTCTTTTTACCGAGAGACGTTCGCTGATTCGAATATCGAACTCCGGATTCCTGACTGGGGACAACCGATAATGATCGACTAACTGACCCATAACCTATTGACGACAACCCGCTATGCGGTCGACCATCCGTATACGCACACAAGATTCGGATAGACATGCCCAGACGCATCATCGATTGCACCAAACCACTGCAACATGGATTGAACAATAATTTTGTAGCCCACGAATTCGAACGTGCAGGCGAGCCCCGCACTATTGCCCACCACATCCAGATGGAAAGCGACGTCGGCACACATGTTGTAGCAGGTCGACGTTTCGCGAGTTGGGGTTCAGCAATCGGAGATTTACGAGTGGACACATTTTTTGGCGAAGGAGTCCTTGGAAAACTTCCGGTTTCCCTAGAAAACCCAGACATCGATGCCGAAAAGCTTGAACAAGCCTTCGGGCGACGTCTTCAAAATGGTGATATCGCGATTCTGGCGACTGGACCTGGTGGAAGTACTCCGCGACTCACCGCCCAAGCTACCCAATGGTTGCTTGTTCGAGGTGTCAAACTGCTAGCACTTGCCAACGACATAGAAGTAGGTCGTGAGAATGAACCCGACGACGAGCGTGTAATCCTAAGCGTTCTACTGGAAAGTGATATCCCGGTGGTCCGGAACCTTCACAACACAACCGAACTAAGTGAAGAACGACTCGCCTGCATGGCCATTCCAGCCGCTGTCGATGGCGTTTCCTCGTGGCCAGTTCGCTTCATAGCGCTAGACCCCGGCCAGCCACCAGACAACGAACAATCCCTGGGCGACACCCAACCAACCGACGTTCCCTCTGAGGGTTCCTCTGCGGACGGTGAAGGCGAACAACGGTCGACTAAAGTCTCTGATGAAGATTCCAGCGAGCCTAATGAGTCGTCTCGACCACTCGATTCGTCAGATTCACCATCCGACCCTGACGAAAAGACAGAGGAATCTGATTCGAAAACCTCGGAAAAAAGGCCCGAGACTGCTGACTAAGTTTCTTTAGCCGGAAGCACCTAACGATTAGGAAAAAGAAGCTCGTCGCCCACCCGCAACAAATATGGCGGATCAATTCCGTTCAGCGAAGCTATCTCAGAAAAACTATATTTATGCCGACTCGCCAGAGCGGCCAGGGTATCTCCAGGGCGTACCTTCACCAAAAAAAACTGCGGTTCACTGTCGCGGCGAGCAGGAATGACTGTTGGAGTGGATGGAATCTCATATGGACCACTCCCAAAGTCCATATTGATTACGACGGGATTTGGCGTCGATGGAACTACGACAGGCATACTAGATTTAGCAGTCTTATCTTCAAGCGGGACAGAGGCGTCAAGGTCTTGAGAAATATCTGGCGGCTGACCAAGATTACGGTCAACCCACACCACATATACCGCACTTGCCACCATCAACAGGACTACAGCAGAAACAACGTAATTTCTAATAACAGCCTGACTCAGACCATTGCCCGTTGGAGTATCCGAGGAGGGTACGGATGCTTCGTTCACCGCTCGCAACCATCCATCTTGTGATTTGGAACAAACCTAACAGGCAACTATGAACTCGCGCCAAAGCGATCTAAACGGAACATGGGAGTTTTGCGTCAACGCGTGTCCTGATCCTGACTCCGCACGTTTTGATTCCCGAATCGAAGTGCCTTCGCACGCGCAACTGTCGATCGATGCGCTGCCCGATGGACCAGCATATTACTGGTACCGTCGCCAGCTAATTGTTCCTAAACCAGAACCACACCACCAAGCCGTCATTATGTTTGGTGCCGCTGATTGGCACTCTGACGTATGGGTAGACGACCGTCTTATTGCTTCGAATCAAGGCGGCTATCTTCCATTTGAAGCTGTACTTCCGCCTGAATTGCATGGGAAATCTACGACTTTGACAGTTCGAGTTTGGGACGCTCCGCTCTTGCCCGCACAAACAGTCGAGTCCCCACACGGCGACTCATTTGATAGCACCTGGATTCCCCGAGGAAAGCAACATTGGTATGGCGAATGCTCCGGAATCTGGCAGCCAGTTCACGTGATGGTTCGGCCAGAAGCCCATATCCAAGGTGTCAGAACCGATCTTGCACCCGACATGGAAACCGTACGCATATCAACCCTAGGAAAAAGTGCTGCGCCCGGATCTCTTCGAATCCAAGTCCGTCCTCTCGACGGAGGCTCAACCGTATGGGAATCAAGCCACAACGGCAGCTTGGACAAAGGAATCGACATAGAACACCGTTGGGAGGAGATAGTCCCGTGGTCACCCAACTCTCCCTCTCTCTATCAGCTTGATGCCTCCTTTATCCAAAATGGAGTAACTGACACCCAAACTTACATAACAGGATTTCGGTCAATACAAGCCGATGAAGAGAACCTGTGGCTAAACGGTCGGCCCTTGTATCTGCGCGGCGCTCTGGACCAGGACTACCACCCAACCACCGGGTTTGCATATCCGGGAGACGAGGCCCTTCAAAAGCGATTTGCTGCCGCTCGGGACGCCGGTCTCAACCTGGTTAGATGTCACGTCAAGTTGCCAGATCCCAGATACCTCGCGCTCGCAGATCGCTTTGGTCTTTTAGTTTGGTACGAATTGCCCAGCTGGGGACATCCGGCCACACCACCAGATGGTATGCCGGAGTGGCTTGACAATGAAATCGAGGCCATGCTGCAACGTTCAACGATACGAGACGGCCACCATCCTTCGCTCATCGCTCGGTCGATCGTCAACGAGGGCTGGGGGCTCAATATAGGAAGATCATCTGACGACCGAGCCCGACTCCGGCGTTGGGTTGAACTTGCCCGAAACTTGGACAACTCGCGTTTAGTAATCGACAACTCAGCGATGACCGGAGAGTCACACGTGGATACAGACCTTGCTGACTTCCACGAGTACGCCAACTATCCCCAGGGACTCAGTAAATTCCGTCGGGAAGTTGGTCGGCTAGCCACCCGACCACCGGATCTTTGGGCCCGTGAAGATGCCACCGAACCAGGTGAAAAACCGGTCGCTCTGACCGAATTTGGCATTTGGGGGCTACCTGAAAACTTCGATGACCTGAAGAACGGACTGGAATCGACCCGAACGTGGATTACGGATACTTCTTTTGACCAAGGAGGGTTTGCTTCTCGCTTCGAGAACTCGTACGTCCGTCGAGCATTCCCCACTACGCTGGCTTTATGTCAATCGACACAAGAGATCCAAGCGGCCGGGATAAAGCGACAAGTCGAAATCCTGCGAAAAACGGAACGATTAAGTGGTTTTGTACTAACCGAATTAACTGACCAAGGATGGGAACCCAATGGAATAGCAGATTTCGCTGGAAACCCCAAACCGGCCGTTCAAGCCCTGCGAAGCGTCGGAGCAGAGACGGTGCTTATTCTGGACGAACTTCCAACATCTGCTTGGAGCGGAAGTAATGTAACGTGTCGCGCAATACTTTCCGGGCCCCGAACGTCAGGAACCGTGGACGTTGAATGGTCGATAAATAGCAACCCAGCACGACGGGAGCAGTTCGACATTGGATCTGGATTCGAACCTATACACATCGATAGCTTCAAATTCCAGGCCCCACAAACTGCTAACTCTGGATTCTTCAGCATTTCAGTCTCAATACAGGGTGATGGCCTCAGCTTGGAGCAACGATCCGAGCTGTTGGTGATCCCTACGTCAAGACAGACCATCGACGGGAAACTACGAATATTTCTCACGGGATCCTCCGCCGTCAACCAGGTCTCAACCCTCGCAAATGCACTGGCTGAAGCAGGGTGCACAACGCTCACCGAGCCTAATCGCATAGATGCCATCGTAGTTGCCGGAGGGGGGTCTTCTGCAAAGGACCTGATCGACAGTGGCGTACCAGCACTCGTACTTGCAGACCTGGAAGATACGGTCTTTCTCCCGTCGGTACCGCGAGAAGGAAGATTCCAGCCGCATTGGTGTACCGGCTTTGATTGGATTGCTCCCGACGGACCACCCAACCTCCCTGTTGGCCCCTTGATGGGAACACCTTTCGAGACTTGTAGTGCTCCTCGAGTTATACCCGCCCTTGACGGACTACAAACGTCTGACGTGCTTATGGGAACATTCCGAGGATGGGTCGGGAATGAAGCCGCAATTACAGCTCAGGCCCGCTATGGACAAGGCCAAGTACTGGTGACAACCCTAGGCCTCAGTCGTGCAGGTCGCTCAGACCCATTGGCAAGAACAATACTGGTCGACTTCCTCCAATATGTAGCGTCGGAAAAATGCCAGCCGACATCTCGAATCCGGTAACTCCCCAAACTAAGCAAAACGGAAAAAGATCCACCCACGCAAGCACTTGCTAACAAAAAGGGGTGAGCGAGGGGACTTGAACCCCCAGCCTTCTGGGCCACAACCAGACGCTCTAACCAATTGAGCTACGCCCACCAAGAAGAAAGCCGATCCGTTGACCTGCTACTCCCAATTCTAGCCCCAGTAAGCACAGTTACCGAGAATAGCTTCAGACATGGAATGATCGCGTTGTATGATCAGCCAATGATTGAACCTGACCATCGATCTTCAAAGATGGCTCGCCGGGCACACAAATATGCGCCGTTGAGCAAACCATGTCCTTCGCTCCCGAGCCACGAATCCAAGGGTCATTTTAGTTGTCGGCGTTCATCACATCAGGAGCTTTTGCGTGACTGTTAATCCTGACCGAACACGAATCAAGTACGAGCCTTCCACACCCACACAAGTTATCTCCGAGGGTCTAACTTACGACGACGTACTCCTTGTGCCTGGAAGATCCGATGTCATACCCACCCAAGTAAATACCAGCACAAAAATAACCGAGGCCGTGACGCTCACCGTCCCCCTCCTTTCCGCCGCCATGGATACGGTTACAGAGGCCTCTATGGCTATCGCAATGGCACGGTCGGGTGGCATTGGGGTCATCCACCGCAACCTATCTATCGACCAACAGGCAGGAGAAATCGATAAGGTAAAGCGATCACAATCCGGCATGATCGTTGATCCGGTCACACTTCCTCCGGATGCAACGCTTGCTGACGCCAACGATGTGATGGCTCGCTACAGAATATCCGGCGTGCCTATAACCGACTCGGATGGCCGTCTCGTAGGAATCCTGACAAACCGTGATATGCGATTTACACATGACAGGGCAAGAACCGTATCTGACCTCATGACAAAAGAAGGACTTGTAACAGCACCGGTCGGAACAACTCTTGAACAAGCCGAGCTCCTGCTTCACGAGCACCGCATCGAGAAACTACCCGTAGTCGATGAAGCTGGAACCATACAAGGATTGATCACCGTCAAAGACATCGCCAAGCGACAACAGTTTCCAAACGCGGTTTACGATGAAAAAGGTCGGCTGGTTGTCGCAGCCGCTGTCGGTACGCAGGAAGAGGCCTATGCGCGCGCACAAGAACTGGTCCAGGCTGAAGTTGACGTGCTCGTCGTCGACTCAGCCCACGGCCACCACTCAGCCGTTATCGACATGGTCAGCCGAATAAAGGACGGATTCGACGTTGAAGTTATAGCAGGGAACGTCGCTACGGGCCCGGGCGCCAACGATCTTATCCAAGCCGGTGCAGACGCGATCAAAGTAGGTATAGGGCCTGCCGCCATATGTACTACTCGCATTGTGGCAGGCGTAGGAGTACCCCAGCTAACAGCAATCATGGAATGTGCCGGACCATGTGAAGAACACGGTATCCCGATGATTGCTGATGGAGGTGTCCGGTATTCGGGTGATGTAGCCAAAGCCATTGCTGCGGGAGCATCGGCAGTAATGATCGGCAACCTTTTCGCAGGCACCGACGAAAGCCCTGGAGAAGTCGTGTACCGCCAAGGCGAACGCTTCAAGGAGTACCGTGGTATGGGATCGATCGGGGCCATGAATGATAGGCGTCAAAGTAGCCGCGATCGATACGGACAACACGAAGTCGAAGACGCAGCCAAGCTTGTTGCCGAAGGAGTTGAAGCACAGACGCCATACCGCGGGCCAACGATAAGTCTCATTGATCAACTCACCGGTGGTCTCCGGTCGGCTATGGGTTATGTAGGGGCAGTGAATGTGGCCGAGATGCAAACAAAATCACGTTTCGTCAGAGTCACTGGCGCCGGAATGGACGAAAACCATGTCCACGATGTCGTACTTGTTAAGGAAGCCCCAAACTACCGGCAAAGAAGCATCTAAGAGGTCCACTTAGAAACACACATGTAGCCAGTTCCTTCGAAAATATTCTATGCGTGAGATCCAGAACATTTTTGTCGTGCCTGTAATACTGAAGCCTGTAACCGATCGGTTGTTGGCACCCTAATGAATCTTGTACTTGGGATAGATACGGGAGGCACCTTTACTGACACGGTTGCACTAAAGTCTGATACAGGAGAAGTCGTCGCTTGGAACAAGGCCGCTACCACCTACCACGACCTTGCTGTTGGAATCTCTGAATCAATTAATGGTTTACCGGACATACGTCCTGATGAAATCGAGCTCGTTGCCCTATCGACAACCCTAGCGACCAATGCCGCCATTGAGGGGATTGGCGGCCGAGTCGCCGCGATTCTGATCGGCTATGACAAACATTTGCTGACAAGCCGCCAATTCGACCGCCGAATCCACGCGTCCGCCATTGAATATATTTCGGGCCGCCATGATGTTTTTGGTTATGAGCGCGCACCGATGAACACCGATGATTTACGCAAAGCTATCGACCAATGGTCCGACCATGTCGACGCATTCGCGATCTGCAGTTACCTGGCAGTACGAAACCCCGAACATGAATTGCACGCAGGAGAGATCGCACGTGAACAAACAAGCCTCCCAATCGTCCTAGGAAATGATGTTGGGCATTCGCTGGATTCAGTAAGACGAGCAACAACAGCAGTGTTAAATGCAAGGCTCATCCCTGTAATCGGCCACTTGCTTACAGCCGTAGAGCAAACCATGTCATCACTGCAGATCACAGCTCCGATAACAGTACTCGGCGGAGATGCCACGCTCACATCCCTCAACGTCGCGAAGGATAAACCAGTCCAAACGCTCCTTTCGGGCCCAGCTGCCAGCGTTTCAGGTGCCCGCCATCTAAGCAAACTCGACATGGCCGTTGTCGCTGACATGGGAGGAACCACAACCGACACAACTCTGTTAACACATGGTCTTCCCCAGCTCAGTAGCAGCGGAGCCGTTGTTGGTGATTGGCGAACATCACTACATGCCGTCTCCTCGTATTCCATGGGGCTAGGCGGGAATAGCCGGATTACGGCCGATCCACTCGACCTAAACGTTGGCCCTCAACGTGTTGAGTCGCTGGCAGTTGCAGCGGCAAGTAACCCCTCCATCACTGACACATTGAATCGAATCGAACGCAAAAGCACCACACATCGACTTGTTCCGGTGTGGGAATTCCTCGCCGCGGATGGCGAAGGGTTAGTTTCGACGATGAACAGCCATGAAGAAGCGATCTACGCCGCGCTACAAGACCATCCACTTGACATCACAACACTCGCAAAACGAGTGGGGCTTCCCGACCCTAGACTACTTAATACACGGACGCTTACAGCCCGTGGCCTAGTCCGACGTATCGGACTCACACCAACGGATTTGCTTCACGAAAAAGGTGGCTTCCAAAACTATGATGCAAACGCAGCAGCCATCGCCTGTCGGATAGCCGCTCGAGAACGTCGCGTCACAACTAAAGAGTTTTACTCGCAAACTCATGAGCTCATAATCCAAACATTAGCAACGGGTCTGCTACGGAACACACTAGAAACCATTGAATCCAAAGTGGCTTTTTCGGATGACGGCCTCGGCCAATTCCTGCTGAATAAATCAGTCTCAACCAGCCATCAAAGCCCCACTATCGACGTTCGTCTTGAGGTCATTCCTCCGGTCATCGCCCTAGGAGGTGCCGCAGCATCATGGATACCCGAAGTAGCTTCACGACTTCACACAGACTGTGAAACGCCTAGACTAGCCAACGTGGCGAGCGCCGTAGGCGCTGGCTGTGCTCATATTGTGCAACAGGTTGAGTTTTTGCTTCGGCCCTTATACACGCGCGCTGGTGTTACAGGCTATGTCGTCCACGGCCCGACAGAATGGAAGCACTTTAAAACGATCGAGCAAGCCCGAGCCCACGTGGACAAGCTTGGACCCAAGCTTGCCCATAACCAGGCACTTACCGCAGGAGTCGAAAACCCAAGAATCGAGCGGACAGAAACTAGCTGGGATGCAGAAAACGAAGACCCAAACGAGGGCTCATATTTGATGGAGACGCGCTTTTTCTTCGTTGGCACTGGCAAACCCAGTGTCAAAGACCGCTAGCTCAATTCACGAGCAGCCTTCCGCTCCCATATAATTGGTGGGAACACCCCGACAAATCGTGACCACAATCACGATGCTCGGCCATCGAATGCAGATAAGGGCGGCACAGTGGCAACCAAATTCCTGACCGAGGAAGGTCGCAAACGCTTGGTTTCCGAACTTGAGCAACTGAAGACCGTTGAACGACCTGGAATCATTCAGCGTATTCATGAAGCAAAAGAGTTTGGCGAAATGAGCGAAGGTAACGAGTCTGACGAAGTTCGCAATGAACAAGCGTTCATTGAAGGCCGCATCCTCATGCTTGAGCGTCTATTGAAAGATGCTGTGGTGATTAGCGAACACTCGTCTGACACCGTCAGCATCGGCGCTACGGTCCAAACCAAGTCAGATGACGGTGAACACGAGTACACGATCGTTGGAACTGATGAAATCGACCTGGCGAATGGAAAGATATCTAACGAGTCTCCGCTCGGCCAAGCCCTTGTGGGACGAAAGGTGGGCGAGGAGGTAACCGTGACAACCCCCGGCGGAGCTTTCTCGCATGAGATCCTGAGGATTATCTAATCAAAACAGCCAACGTTGTGCCCGAAAGCACAACGACGAGTGAAAAGCTTTTTGCGGCCCGAAAAGCAAAGCTTGCGATGATCGAGGAAGCCCAGCGAACGGCCTTTCCCCGTCGAGTACTCCGCAGCTTTCTAGCTAATGATGCCGCGCAACACGTCGATGATGCCCCCCCTCCTCAAGTCGACGTAGCAGGTCGAATTATGAGTATCCGGCGCATGGGCAAGACAGCATTCGCGCATCTTCGAGACCGGTCTGGAGAAATACAACTTTTCATCAACGAAAAAATGTTAGGTGAGGGCTCGTACAAACTAATGCGCGACGCCTTGGACGTTGGGGACTTCGTTTCTGCGGGAGGACAACTGTTTCGCACTCGGACACAAGAACCCAGCATTCGCGTCGAACGGATTACCATCGCCGCCAAATCCCTCCGATCGCTGCCTGAAAAATGGCATGGCCTACAGGATCCCGAGATTCGCCTGCGGCAACGGTACCTGGACGTGCTTGCAAACAGCGACACACGAAAAAGATTCGAGTTTCGCGCACAGATCATCAGTACATTGAGACAAATACTTGATGATCAAGACTTCCTCGAAGTCGAAACTCCTACACTGCAACCCATCTATGGAGGAGGAACAGCCACCCCGTTCATAACGCACTACGCAAGCTTGGGCCGCGACTACTATCTCCGTATTGCCGACGAGCTGTATCTTAAACGCCTATTGGTGGCCGGATATGAACGCGTCTACGAGATTTGCAAGAACTTTCGGAATGAAGGGGTTGATAGTACCCACAGCCCAGAATTCACAATGCTTGAAGCCTATCAAGCGTTCGCTGATCTTGATGAAATGAGAACTCTGACCGAAACGTTATTAGTAGCAGCCGTGAATGTTGTCCATGGATCTACACAGGCCACTATTAACGAGCACACGATCGATTTTTCGCCACCCTGGAAGAGACTGACCTACCGTGATGCTCTGAGGAAATACGCTCAGATAGATATAGAAGCCACTGACGACAACACGGCATTAATCGAAGCCGCCCAAAGTAAGGGCGTCACGATTGACAGAAACTGGCCTCGACCAAAGCAACTCGACGAGCTCACCAAGCATGTAGTCGAACCGAACCTAATCAAACCCACGTTTTTGGAACGATACCCTGCTGAGACTGCCCCTCTCGCCAAGCGCTGCGATGATGACCCACGCTATGTCGAAAGATTTGAGCTGTTTGTGGATGGCATGGAAATCGGCAACGCCTATGCCGAACTAAACGACCCTATAGACCAGCGAACACGCTTAGAGGCTCAATCAACTACTCGTAACAACGAAGAAGCAATGCCTGTGGACGAAGACTTTCTTCTGGCACTCGAACATGGCATGCCACCAGCCGGTGGAGTAGGAATTGGAATAGATCGTCTCGTAATGATCCTGACCAATGCACCGAACATCAGAGAAGCCATCCTGTTCCCTCAACTTCGTGATCGTTCATGAATTCTGGTCAGCACTACGGTCTGACCTACTCCGAAACCAAGTAATTCGCATAAGTGCGTACCGCGCCTAAAAGGCCAATGTCATGCTTCCGTTGAGCTTCATACGTGAGAACAAGGCCCTTGTCCAAGAACGCCTTGGCACAAGATCCACCGACATTCCGCTGAACCAACTCTTGGAACTCGATGATCGACGACGTGTGTTGCTCTCCGATGTCGAGCAGCTACGGGCAAAAAGGAATGACCTGTCGAAAAACATCGGGAAATCTTCTGATAGCAAAAGAGCTCAGCTAATCAATAAAACCCGAGAGGTAAGCGACGAGCTAAAACGCAGCGAACCTGAACTTGCAGAAGTGGAAGCCCGAATTGGATCTCTTCTACTCGAAATACCAATGTTGCCAGACCCATCCGTTCCAATCGGTAATGCCCAGCATCCAGGCACAGTGCACTTCACGAGCACCGCAGAGCCAACAATAGACCAAGATCGTCCCAACCACGTCGAGATCGCAGAATCCTTGGGGATTCTTGACTTTGCTCGATCCTCCCGAATCTCAGGTTCCGGATTCTGGATGTTCATGGGAGTTGGAGCCCAACTTCAACGCGCCTTGATCAGCTGGCTCATCAGCATCCAGACGCAGACTCATGGTTATCGTGAGCTTTACCTTCCTGCACTCGTGACCGACACCGCTATGACTAACGCTGGGAAACTGCCGAAATTCGCTGGCGATTCGTATCGCATTGACAACAGTCAACTATGGCTAAGCCCGACAGCAGAAGTCGCCTTGTCAGAATTCCATGCAGGCGAAACCCTAGATGCTAATAATGTCCCAGCAAGATATGTCGCTTATTCGCCCGCGTTTCGTCGTGAAGCAGGATCTGCTGGAACCGAAACACGGGGGCTAAGGCGAGTTCACCAGTTCGACAAGGTCGAATTATTTCAGATAACAGCTCCTGAAAAGTCATATGCAGCGCTTGAGGAAATGCGCAGCCATGCCGAAACCGCGCTCAAGGGTCTCGAATTACCGTACCGGGTTCGGGAGGTCGCCACCGGCGACCTCGGATTTTCAGCTGCAAAGCAATACGACCTAGAAGTTTGGTCGCCAGGAGCAGCCGACTGGCTCGAAGTTTCGTCCATCTCAAACTGTGAAGCATTTCAGACACGGCGGGCCGGTATCCGCCTTCGAAGGCCAGAAAACAGAAAAACCGAGTACGCCCACTCGCTTAACGGAACAGCGTTGGGACTACCACGAACATTTATCGCATTGCTTGAGACGGGTTTCCAAAAAGACGGGACAGTTCGTATACCCGAAGTACTCCAGCCATATCTCGACAACCAACGCGTCCTAAAGCCTGAAGATCGATGGCTGTGAATCGAGCGAAGCAATCCAGTCCACTGTTAGATCTTGTAGGCAACACCCCGCTTATTGAAGTCCCTGTGTTCCAAGAAGAATTTCCCAGATCGTCGGTCTACGCCAAGCTTGAGTCCATGAATCCCGGAGGTTCAATCAAGGACCGCTCCGTCTCCCGAATGCTCCGCGATGCTCAGGCAGATGGTTTACTGCACGACAATAAGATCGTACTCGATTCCTCTTCAGGAAATGCAGGAATCGCGTACGCAATGTTCGCCAGCGCGCTAGGCCACAAGGTAAAAATTGTCATACCCGACAATGCAAGTGCTGAGCGCCGCCAGCGACTTGAGGCGCATGGCGCTGAGATCATATTGACTGATGGAGTACTTGGGTATGACGAAGCCTTGCTCGAAGTTCGCCGAATGTACGAAGGCAACCCGGACATATATTTCTTCGCCGACCAATACAGTAACGAATCAAATTGGCTTGCCCATTACGAAACCACGGCCCAAGAAATACTTTCTCAAGCGCCAAAAACTTTTTCATACTTTGTGTCAGGTATTGGAACCGGAGGAACCATCACGGGTGTAGGTCGACGGCTCCGTGAAGAACGGCCAGATGTCCAGATCGTAGCGGCCATACCTCCGGAATTCCCTGGTGTTGAAGGACTAAAACCTTTGGGCGCCGACCACATCAATCCTGCGATCTTCGACAGGTCTGTCGTCGACAAATGGATCGAGATCGACATCGATGCCAGCCGAAGCATTTCGTTCGCTCTCGCCCGCATTGGGATTTTTTCCGGTCAATCTTCAGGCGCATATATGTATGTTGTCCGGCAAATACTTGAACAGGATCCCGACGCACACGTCGTAACTGTCTTCCCTGATGCTGGCGATCGCTATTTCTCGGTAGGCCTTTGGGAACCCTAAGCCACTCACGGCCCTCATTAACTGTTTGCTGTAGCTTTATGAAAATCCATCGACCCAAGAGGGTTTTAGATGCTAGTCACATATGCGCCCATTGAAACTTGGATTCAATCCCCGTTTAGTCGCCCATGATCGGCGGAACCTCCTAAAGCAACTGCGTGACATCGTAGACACCGCGGTACGCCTCGAATTTAATGTCGTCGAGCTAAACCTAGATTCCACAATGTACGAACTGGGATTACGCATGTTCTTTGATGCTGATCTCATTTCAATACTCGACGACGCTCCCACAAGATTTCATTTGAACGTGTTCCGAGACGTTTCTGATCGGAAGTGGCCCTCATTCACCGATCCAAATGCCAGCGACCGCAGCATCGCACTGAGACAGTTCGTCCAGATTGTTGAGTTTTTCGAGGATAGACATCCTATGGAAATGTACGTGGTCCATCCTGGTCGACGAATGGCATCTGAAACATCACATATGGACGCACTGAAAGATAGTTTTTGGACCATCCATAGCCTCTTCCCAGGCCTTCCGGTTGCCGTCCAAAACTCCACTGTCCAATCTGTACTATCCAGATTGGACAGCATCTTGGAGATGCTTGATTCCAGTGTGGCGATTAGATTTGCATTTCACACGGGTTATGCGTTCCATGCCTTGGACGGTAACCAAACCGCATTCGAATGCAGGCTTGACTACCTGGCCAGATTTTCCGACCGACTAGCAGAGATCCGGTGGCATAACACGGCACCAGACCGAGAACCAAGCCTGCCTCTTCACATACAACTTCAGCGAGGCATCAACCTTCGCCACGTAATGCGGATCATCGGCAGAAACCCTGGAACGGTCCATATGATTGACACTGTTGGGCTGAATCCGGCGGAACTGTTCCGAGAAGCACGAGAACTACGGAGATCAATAAATGCGTAAGTCTCATCTACTCATATTTGAAAAATCGCCCCGCCAACCCTAGAAACCCTACGAGGAAAACCACGAGAACCACGACATTAATGCTCATAGCATTAATCGGAGCCCCTCCCACCATCAACTGCCGCACCGCATCAGTCAAATACGTGAGTGGTAAAGCAGTAATCAACGGACGAATCCAATCTGGCATACCGTCCAATGGAAAAAAAACTCCGGACAAAAACAGCATGGGAAATGTGACTATCTGAGCAATTGCGAAAAAACCCTGCTCAGTCTTGGCAAAAGCCCCAAGAAAAAATCCGATTGCGAGGAAAGCTGCCCCTCCCAAAACCACGACAGCGGCCAAAGATGGAAGGTTCTCAACGTTAATCTTGACCTTCGCAACCAACACCGCCGTCACGATAAGAATTGCGGTCGAAACCAAAAGCACTACTACCTTAAACGCGAGATCAGCACCGACCAATTTCCAAACAGATAACGGTGTGGCCGAGAGTCGACGCAGGACTCGTCGTTCACGTAACGAAACCATCTGAATCGCCCCAAACACGCCTGTATTCATCACGCTCATCGCAATAAGCCCCGGCATCACGAAGTCCACATACCCCAACTTTTCCGCTTGCAGAGTTCGGAACTCAGCCGTGATAACCGGACGGGTCTGGGTTATCGCTCGATCAGCTACATCAAGCGCCCGAAGTAGCACCGGAATAATTACCTGCTGAGTCGTCAGTTGCGATGCGTCATAGTGGATTTGCAACGATTGCGGAGTTCCGGTTCTAAGTGCCGAACCAAAACCTCGGGGAACCTGTACAACAGCACTTCGCTTGCCTTCTTGTAATTGCTCCAGTTCATCAACGGCCAAACCACGGGAAATCTCAAACGCATCGAATTCCTCCAGAATAGCTGCAAACACTGTGGCTTCCTGAGAGTCATCCTCTATAACTAGGCCAATGTCGTAACTCGCTCCCTCATCACCTCCACCAAGCACAATCCCAAAAATCCCAACGAAAACTATGGGGAAAGCAATCGTCCAAAACAAGGCTTGGCGATCTCGAACAAACTCTCGGAAATTGGTCAGAAAAAGTTGAACGACGCTATTCAATCCCGCAACGTCCTTCCAGTCAGCTTTAAGAACACATCTTCAAGCGTCGCATGTCGGACGCGCATACCATCAATGCTCAAACCCTTCGCGTCTGAAAACTTGAGCAGATGCCCCATCGTTCCGGGAACATTAGTGCTAAAGAGACTGTACTCCGACCCTTGAGCTGTCGCACTAGACACAAAATCCAAGCCCCTAAGCTCACTAATTGACCAATCCATTGTTGAAGAAAACTCGATTGCATCTTGCTCAAAGTGTTCGTGCACCAAGTTCCGAGGAGTATCAAGCGCAATAATCTTTCCGTAATCCATTACAGCAACCCGATCACATAGCCGCTCAGCTTCTTCCATATAGTGTGTCGTTAATACGATCGTCATACCATCAGCCTTAAAGCCACGAATTACATCCCAGAGGTTTCGTCGAGCCTGAGGGTCCATACCAGTTGATGGCTCATCTAAAAATAATAGTTCCGGAACGTTGACAACCGCGAGAGCAACTGACAAACGCTGGGCTTGCCCTCCAGAAAGCTCCCCTACCCGCGCGTTACGCCGCTCTTCCAAGCCCAAAAGACTTATTAGCTCGTCGGGGTTCGCCTGTCGATCATAAAACGAGGCAAACAGGCAAATCACCTCTCTCACCCGAAGCCTGGGATAAAGAGCCACCTGTTGAAGCTGGACGCCAGTCCGACCTTTAACTTCGGATCCCGCTTTAGCTGGGTCGAGACCGAAGACACTGACCCGACCCCCATCACGATCGCGGAGCCCCTCAATAATTTCGACCGTCGTGGTTTTACCCGCACCATTCGGCCCCAGCATCCCAAAAATCTCACCCTCGGCCACAGCAAACGAAACGCCACGAACCGCATGCAAACTCCCATAGGACTTTGTGAGATCAGATATTTCGATTAGTGGTCGCATGGGCAAATCCTAAAAACATTTTTCCAACTGATAGAAAGAATACTTATAGAGGTTTCTTCTGATGCCGGTCCAAGATAAGCGCCGACTGCCCATCCACTTGAACTCGCCAACCAGGAGGAATCCAGGTAGTCGCATCATCTTGCGCAATCACAACAGGACCTCGAGCTCGAAATCCTACGGGGAGCATATCCCGCACAAAGACACGAGCGTTCAATTCAGAGCCGCCCGACACAACCAAGGTTCGAGTAAAACTTGGCTTACGTTTGGGGCTTGGCGCACCGGTGAAAGGCAGCTCGGCCTGCGGTACGGTTGCCGCCAATCGAGCAACCACAATTTCCACGTCGGCCTCCGGCCGACTGTGCGCAAAACGATCTTGATGACGCTGATGAAATGCCTTCACCGCAGAGACCATGTCATCGCCAACAATAGGCACTGCCAACTCAAAAGATTGCCCAACGTAACGAAGCTCGAGAGATCGATGCATCTTGGGCCGTCCAGTCGAATGAAAATCGCGACGGGCATTTCGCTCGAGTCGCTCGAATGCCTTTCGTAACGCAACTAGGCTCTGTGGCGTCGCCGGTCGCAGTAAAGTAGCCGCATACTCCCGTCGGTGCTCGCCACTCAAAGCCCCCAGCGCGGACAACACTCCAGGGTGTCTCGGCACAAGCACACGAGACATTTGGAGTCGATCAGCCAGATCGCATCCGTGTAAAGGACCGGCACCACCAAAAGCTACCAAGACAAAATCACGCGGATCATAGCCACGCTCCAGCGTGATCACGCGAAGAGCCCTCTCCATGTGTGCATTCGCAACATCAACAACAGTCGCAGCAGCGCGCCTTCTATTCTCCGTCGTGGAGGACCGCAAAGAGAGTAATTGATCCATAGCTCGAGCCGCGGCCACCTGATCAATCTCGACATCATCGGCAAGATCGTTGACACCGGAGATCCGACCGAGAACAACATTCGCGTCCGTCACGGTCGGCTCCGTTCCTCCCCGACCATATGCGGCTGGTCCTGGTTCAGCTCCAGCGCTTTTCGGACCCACACGAAGACTCCCAGCCTCATCAACCCTTGCGATAGACCCGCCTCCTGCACCTACCGTATGTATGTCGGTCATCGGAATAGCTATCGGAAGACCACCAACCTCAGCATCTCGTCGCTGCAACGGATGTCCAGGACAAATGGCAACATCCGTAGATGTTCCACCCATATCAAGCGTCACGATATGGTCAAACCCGGACCGTCTTGCAAACGTACGAGCACCCTCCACACCTGCTGCTGGACCACTGAGAACCGATTGGACCGGTGCTTTAACAGCCTCAGCCGACTTCAAAACACCTCCATTGGATTGGACTATCCAGAGCCGACCCTTAATAGACTTCTTGAGTTTTTCGATATATCTGCCCATTACAGGACCTACGTAAGCGTCCACAGCTGTCGTACTGCTGCGTTCATACTCTCGGTGCTCCGGTAAAACCTCGGAAGAAATTGACACCCACCGAACACCAGCGTTTCGCAAAGCGGCTCGCACTGCTCGTTCGTGTGACGGCCGAAGAAAACTAAACAGCAAGCAAACGGCTGCCGACTCTGGCTTTAAGCGACGAATCCTCCTAACTAATTTTTCCAACGACGTAGGATCAAGAGTTTGGAGAACAGTTCCGTCGGCACCCACACGCTCGTCAACCTCTAACCGTAACTTCCGATCAATCAACACTTGGGGCCGACTCGGACTAATCGCGTAAAGCTCCGAACGTTGTTGCCTACCAATTTCCAGCACATCTCGAAAGCCCGCCGTAGTTACCAACACCGTACGAGCTCCCTGTCGTTCAAGAACAGCATTTGTGGCAACCGTCGATCCATGCACAACCGTGGTATCCATTTGAATACCGATCCGCTTCAGTCCTTCGATTACGGCGTCGGCCGGATCCCCTGGGGTACTGGAGAGCTTAAATGCCGAAATGTCCGTGCCGGTATCCACGACAAAATCAGTGAATGTTCCGCCAACATCGACGCCTACACGCGCCGCGGCCACCTGTCGCGCCAAGTGATTGAAAATGTTCGTGACGGCCTCTCAGAAATACATTGTCGACCACCGAGCTTAGTAGGGGCGGACTAAACGTCAACCTAAACCGGCTACGCCAAACACCGAAAAGTTGCATGATAGGCGCAGCTGTTAGGGGATCCTCAAAGCATGCCCCCTTAATTCCGGCCGACTGACACGATGGCACAACGTCGAAAAAAAGTAGTGGCACCGCCGACCACAATTCGTCGCTTGTCTATCTACTTTCGAGTGCTTGGAGGCCTCAAAGCCCTTGGTGAGACCAGCACCTCCTCAGGGGACCTCGCTAACCAGACTGGATTCACGGCCGCGCAAGTTCGACGCGACCTCACATACTTTGGTTCATTCGGAAAACGCGGAGTTGGCTATGACGTAGCGCAACTACACCAGCATCTCGCCTCAATTCTTCGAGTTAACCAAGACTGGCGCATGGCCTTGATTGGCGTCGGCAATTTGGGTCGGGCCCTTCTCTCGTACGACGGATTTAAGAATCATGGGTACAACGTCGTAGAGGCCTTCGACATTCATCCAGAGTTGGTTGGGAAAACGATTAACGGGTTAACTATTCACCACACACGCGACATACACACCCTGATCGCGAACGAACAAATCGATATGGCCATTGTCGCCGTGCCTGCTGAAAATGCCCAGCTTGTTGTCGATCAAGTCGTAGACGCCGGAACTCGTGCAGTTCTGAATTTTTCCCCTGCTCACATTCGCGTGCCCGACCACGTCAAACTCTCAAACGTTGACCTTACGATGGAGGTCGAGTACTTGTCCTACGCGATCCATAGCCTTAAAACCATCGCTCAGACATAGACGATTCGCAACCAACTCAGCCGGCACGTATTATTAAGCGACTTTGTGAATTCGTTCACCAAGTCTGAGGTATCGTCAGAATCCGTAGATAGTGCTGTCTGTCACGAGGGGGACGGAAAGTACATATGCCTAGCTGGATAGCAGTAGTGATTTTAATGGCCGTAGCGTTCTTGTTCGCCGTCGGCAGCCTTATCGGAACAATGGCTTTAAAGCCACGTCGGAAATTCGATGCCAAGGTGGAAGCTTATGAGTCCGGCATGGTTCCGCTCCACGATAGTCGAGGCAGATATAACGTTCGGTTCTACCTCGTCGCCGTCACTTTTCTCATATTCGACGTAGAACTATTGTTCTTTTATCCATGGGCTTTGTACTTCAATATGATTAGTGATCAGGTATCACTGTTCGCATCTGGCTGCGTTTTCTTGGCGATATTGGCAGTAGCGTTTGTTTATGAATGGCGTAAAGGCGCCTTGGACTGGAATCAGTAGTCGATGCTTCATCCTGCAACCACTGCCACCCTATCCCCAAAAGAAATCGTATCCCGAATTGAGAGTCTTGCCGGACCTTCTTATGAAAAAGGCCGGGTTGACCACGGCGACGCAGTCGTAGCAGTTACACCTGATGCGTGGCCGAAGCTATTCGAAGCCCTAAGAACGGATTCCGAGCTTAGTTTTGAGCAACTGATTGACATTACTGCGGTTCACTGGCCATTAGACGATGGTCGAGAGTTCGAATTGGTCTGGCAATTTCGGTCTCTCTCAAAAAACCTATATGCACGCGTCACCACACGCCTTGCCGACGGTGCGGGAGTCAACTCGGCTACTCAGACCTTTGCGTCCGCCAACTATCTAGAGCGTGAGGTTTACGATCTTTTTGGCATCGATTTTCAAGGCCACCCCAATTTGAAACGAATATTGCTTCCGCAGGAATACGAAGGACATCCACTGCGAAAGGAATACCCCGTCGAGGGACCAAACTTCCCTGAAGATGCCCACCGTAACGATCTTTTCGGCGAGCTCGATCCAGATGATTTCTGGAGTGCTATTGATAGGGCTGCTGAGGAATGACGATAGACGCAGGCAAGACCGGTCTACCGGTTGACGTAGAACATGTCGGTGAAAACCGCATGTTGCTCAACATGGGGCCACAGCATCCCAGTACACATGGAGTACTTCGCCTGCTAATTGAGCTAGACGGCGAGGTAGTTCGTGCCTGTGAAGCCGACATGGGTTATCTACACAGAGGTGTTGAGAAACTGATCGAGACCCATGACTATCGGGGCGGAATCACACTCACCGATCGGATGGACTATACGGCAGGACCCTCGAACAACATGGGTTACTTAATGGCTATCGAAAAGCTTATGGGCGTCACGGACGACATCCCTTTGCGTGCACGATACCTTCGAACCGCCGTGGCAGAGCTTTCGCGACTCGCCTCGCACCATATATGGATTGGAACCCACGCACTGGATATCGGAGCAATGTCAGCTTTCCTTTATTCGCTTCGAGAACGAGAAAAGATATTGCATTTATTCGAGCAAGCGTGTGGTGCCCGCATGACGACCTCGTTCATGCGGGTCGGCGGAACTGGGCCACATGACATTGGTGATCAATGGCTAGACAACGTTGCAGATTTCCTGGACGGATACACGCTCCACGAAATAGACGAGCTCGTAACTGAAAACGAGATTTTCATGGAGCGAACTCGCGATGTAGGTGTAGTTACAAAAGAGCAATGCTTTAGCTTCGGCTTAACTGGCCCGTTGCTACGTGGCTCTGGTGTCGCATGGGATCTCCGAAAAACCCAACCATACGCCGCCTACGATCTCGTAGATTTCGAAGTGCCAGTCTTTTCCGAAGGAGATGTTTACGCCAGATACCTGGTCCGTCTCAACGAGATGTATCAATCGTGTCGAATCATCCAGCAATGCGTCGACGCTATACGTGATTTGCCTCTTGATTCAGCTTCTAACATCGATAGGCCAGAAATTGTCCCGCCAGACATCAGTCGGGTACCCGTCGACATGGAAGCAATGATTAACCACTTCAAACTCGTCATGCACGGCGTACAACCGGAACCCGGAGAGGCCTATTTTGGCATCGAGAATCCAAAGGGTGAACTTGGTTACTACTTCGTTAGCGACGGATCGGGAATGCCTTACCGCTGTCATGTCCGATCCCCCTCATTCGTCAACCTCAGCATCATCGAAGAAATTAGCGTGGGGACCTTAATTGCCGACGTCGTAGCAATTATTGGGAGTGTGGATATTGTGCTTGGCGAGGTCGATCGATGACCACGGAAACCATCACACTGACCGTCGATGGACATGAAGTTCAGGTCCCGGCTGGCTCCACGGTATTGCAAGCGTGCGAATCACTAGGAATTGACATTCCCACACTATGTACTGACCCCCGCCTAAAACCGTATGGCGCATGTCGAATGTGCGTCGTCGAAGTCCAACCGGGACCACCACGGCCAACAGCTTCATGCACCACACCGGCTGCTGAGGGCATGACGGTGGTAACCAACAGCGATTCCATTCGTGATGTGCGACGACACGTTATCGAACTCCAGCTACAACATCATCCCCTGGATTGTCCGTACTGCGATCAAGCTGGCACCTGTGAACTGCAAGATGAAGTTTTCGACCAAAAGATTCACCAAAGTCCGTACGAGACCGTGTCCAAGGCACACCCAGAAGAAGTTCTCAACGAGGTCATTCTCCTCAACCACAATCGATGCATCCTGTGCGGTCGGTGCGTTCGGATTTGCGATGAACAAATTGGTGTCCACGCTCTAGATTTTGTGGAACGCGCAGCAGGAACCTTTATAGCGCCTGCCCAGCATGACTTCATGGACTGTGAACGTTGCGGTATGTGTATCGAGACCTGCCCGGTGGGTGCCCTGCTGAGCAAACCGTTTAAACACTCGGCTAGAAGTTGGCAAACCGAAAAGGTGGCCTCCACCTGTCCTCACTGCTCCGTAGGTTGCTCGCTGCTTGTCGAGTCCCGTCACGGTGACGTGGTACGGACTCGAACCAACGGGCTTGAGGAACCCAGCCGAGGGCTTTTATGCGCCAAGGGATTTTTTGGGCATTCCTTCGTTAATAGTGAAAAGCGAATAACCCGTCCCATGGTCCGCCGTGGCGGTGTCCTGCAACCAACGACCTGGAGTGATGCGCTAGATGTCGTGTCCAAAGGCTTGCAAAACGTGCTTGATGCCCATGGCCCTGAATCAGTCGGGGTGGTGGGGTCGCCAAACACAACTAATGAAGACAACTATGCCCTACTAAGGTTTGCCCGCGCAGTTCTCGGCACCCCGAATGTCTACAGTCAAGACAGCGGCATGCACGCTACCGCCCGCACGCTCCGTGCTGTTCTTGGAAGCTCCACAGGACCGCACACACAAAACGAATTACTTGAATCAGAATTGATTCTCGTTATTGGTGCGGATATCGGCCACACTCACAACGTGCTCGGAGCTCATATCAAGCAAGCAGCTCGAGACGATAACAGAACACTTGTAGTCGCGACCCGACTTGCCAGCGGACTGGATAAATACGCAACCGTCGCCGAGAGAATTCGACCCACCGCAGAAGCAACCCTTCTCAGTTCACTCGCTGGGACCCATTCGGCTGACATCGAATCCCTTACCGGTCTTGACCGCGAATCCTTCGAAAAAATCCAAGGATTGGTGGGTGAGGCCGACTCCGTTGCCGTGGTATGGGACACAGGACTATGGACGCTCGATCGAGCAACTCGCATAGCACAAGCTGCGGCCAACCTCGCGTTGTCTCGAAGTGGTGTCCGCCTGTTTCCTCTAGCTGAACGTGTGAATTCCGTCGGCACCTTTCAAGTTGGCATGGCGCCTGACCTGCTGCCGGGTGCTCGTTCAGTTGAGGACTCGAAGGCCCGTGATGACATCGGTGCTGTCTGGAATACTTCGATTAGCCCGAATCCAGGCCTTAGTTTTAATGAATTTATCTCCGGACCGATTAAAGCCCTCTATGTGATGGGTGAAGACGTGGTCGGCGGAGCCCTAAACAGCACCGAAGCAAGTGCGGCACTGCTCAACGCCGAACTGGTTATCGTGCAAGACATATTTATGAATGCCACAGCCGAAGCCGCCGATGTTGTACTTCCAGGCACATCCTTCGCTGAAAAAGGCGGGCACTTCACGAACTTTGAAGGACGACTGGGGCGCATCGAACCTGCGATACCTCCTGTTGGCGAATCCCGGCCCGATTGGGAAATCGTCGCCCGGATAGCGGCGGCAATGGGTACCGACTTTGGATGGCGCAGCCACGAACCAATCAGCAAAGAACTTCGGGAACTTTCGACCGCACCATCAATCCAAGGCTCTGGCTCGTCAGTACCGATCGATGGTGCGTTAGGTCCGCTAGACGACAACAATAGTTTTGTATTGACTACGGAGCAGCACCTCTACACCGCTGGTGTGGCTGGACGCCATGCTCCCAGCCTCCAGACGATGCTTCCCGAGGCTGTTGCTGAATTGAATCCGGACGATGCCGGACGGCTATCGATCAGCCATGGGGATCCAGTACGACTGGCATCCACCGCTGGTGAAGTGAACTTAAAAGCCCTTGTTACGGCCCGTGTACCTAAAGGCATTGTCAGCTTGCCAGACCGTTTTCTTGAAGCGCCAGCACGCCAACTTGACCCACGTGCTCCCGACGGTGCTGTCGTCCGCGTGAGCAAAGGCTAATCGTGGACTTCTGGACCTGGCTCATCCTAATAACTAAGGTGTTGGCGATTTTTGTTTTGTTCGCCGCAGCCCCGCTAGTGCTTGTGCTTGCCGAACGCCAGATCTTGGGTCGTTTGCAGTCCCGTTATGGTCCAAACCGAGTTGGATGGAGTGGCTGGCTTCAAACTGCAGCAGACGGACTAAAACTTGGAATCAAGGAAGACATGATGCCTGCAGGATCGGACAAAGGGATATTTTGGTTTGCTCCGATCATCATGGTCATGCCAGCCATGGCCGCATGGGCAATTGTGCCTTTCGGGCCCACGGTAGAGCTTGGACGAAGCATTGGGCTCTGGATCGCCGATCTCAACGTGGGAGTCCTTTATTTCCTAGCAATGGGCTCCCTTGGGGCCTATGGAGTCGTAATGGCGGGATGGGCCTCAAACAGCAAGTACGCTCACTTCGGGGCACTACGTGCCACCGCGCAGCTGATCAGCTATGAACTTGTCCTAGGACTCGGCGTCCTCGCCGTCGTTCTTTATAGCGGAACCCTTAGCCTTGTTGACATTGTGGACGCCCAAAAGGGGCTTTGGTTTATTGTTCCGCAATTCGTTGGGTTTCTTCTGTTCCTGTTCGCAGCTGTGGCTGAAACAAATCGAGCTCCATTTGATCTTCCGGAGGCGGAGACCGAGTTAGTCGCTGGTTTCCACGTAGAGTTTTCGGGAATGCGATGGGCGTTCTTCTTTATGGCGGAATATGCCAACATTCTGCTCATGTCCGCAGTCATTACCACTCTCTTCCTGGGAGGCTGGCACGGCTGGACAATCCCAGGCGCAGAAGGACTAACAAGTGTCTTCTGGTTCTTGCTCAAAACACTGACATTCGTCTTCCTGTTCTTTCTGTTCCGAGCAACGCTTCCCCGTTTCCGTTATGACCAGCTGATGAACTTCTGCTGGAAAATTCTAATCCCGATCGGCGTGGTGAACTTAATTGCCGCTGCTGGCCTGCGGATCGTCTGGAGCTAGCCAAGTGCCATTAGGATCCGGTGTACTCAAAGGTTTGAAAACCGTCCTCATGGTAGGTCGGCGAAAACCCGCCACAGTGATGTACCCAGAGGAAGTTCGGGACATCGCTTACCGCTTTCGCGGCCAAGTTGGCATGCGGCGCGACGAGATTACCGGCGGATTGACATGTGTGGGATGCGGTTTATGTGAGACCGCCTGCCCCAACGACGTAATTCGCGTTGACACCCACGAGAACACCGACGGTACACGCTTTGTGGACCGATACCTCTTTGATGTCGGTCGATGCGTGTTCTGCTACTTCTGTATTGAAGCATGCCCTGTTGACGCGCTGCAGCGAACCCACAATTTCCATCTGGTCACCGAGGACCGCAGGGATCTTGTCATAGACGGACACAAAATGATCGACATATTTGAACATGACCAGTCCTACAGAGAAGAAGAACAACAAAACATTGGCCCAGGTGCAACTATCACCAATTGGTTCGAACGTGGCTGACAACATCCTGAGTACAGTCGCCTTCTGGTACCTCGCGTTCGCATCAGTGGCCGCAGGACTTACCATGATCTCGCTACGGAATCCTGTACACGCCGCTATATCTCTGGTGATCGTGATCTTCCACGTGGCGGGGCTGTTCGTAATTCTGGGCTCTGGTTTCTTGGCAGTCGCCCAGATCGCAATCTATGCCGGGGCAATCGTAGTGCTGTTCTTGTTCACACTAATGATGCTGGACATGCGGCATCTCCCCAATTCTCGTGTCACACATCGCCAAATGTGGCTGGGTATCCCCGTGGCGATCCTCCTGGCGATCGAGGCAGTCGTAATAGCCATCGGCACACCTGCAATCGATGACTCGATAAAAGGCTTCTACCCTCCCAGCACAGTATCCGAATTAGGCGGAAGCACGGAGGCCCTGGCCAAAATGCTCTTCACCAACTATACGCTGCCCTTCTTGATGGCAAGCATTATGTTAACTGCCGCAACCATCGGTGCTATTGTCTTAGCGCGTCGAATCGAGGCATCTGAAGCGGCCACTGACAACCAATCAGCATCGACCACCGAACCACCAAGCACACCTCTTGAACGGTCTGCCCAATGACCCTTAACAGCTTTCTGGTTATTGGTGCGCTGTTGTTCTCCATAGGGGCACTGGGAGTGCTCATTCGCCGAAACGCAATCGTCATGCTCATGTCAATCGAGCTCATGCTGCAAGGAGCAAATGTCACCCTGGCAGCGTTTTCGAAATACCTTGACGATCAGGCCGGTTATGTACTGGTAGTCTTTTCGCTGACCGTCGCAGCAGCAGAGGTAGCCATTGGGCTCGCCATCCTTGTCGCACTCAGTCGCGTACATCCAGTAACCAACATCGACCAATTGGACAACCTCAATGGGTAACCTGATCCACCAAAAAAAGCAGAGCGACCTGTGGTAGACACTCCGTGGATTATTCCGCTGCTGCCACTTGTCGCCTTTGCGTTGAACGGCCTCCTTCGAAGTTCGGGACAAAACAAGAGTCAGGGTTATGGGTGGCTCTCAACAGGGCTCATTTTCAGCTCATTCATCGCCACCGTGCTTCTGTGGATCGCCATCGACACATCCTCGAGTAAAGAGTTTGTGCTCTACCGATGGATCGCGAGTGGGGGGTTTAATGTCGAAATCGCCTTTCTGACGGATGAACTGACCGTGGTAATGCTTCTTGTGGTAACCGGTGTAAGCACCCTAGTTTCCATGTACGCAACAGGTTATATGTCGCACGACGCCAACCAATCCCGCTTCTTTACTTGGATCCCCCTGTTTGTGTTCAGCATGATCATGCTGGTTATCTCTGACAACTTGCTCCAACTCTTCGTGTTCTGGGAAATGGTGGGCCTTTGCTCCTACCTCCTGATCGGTTACTGGTATCAGCGCGATAGTGCCAACGCTGCGGCCACAAAGGCCTTCCTTGTGAATCGCGTTGGAGACTTTGGCTTTGCCATTGGAATCATCTTGGCATTCCATGAATTTGGCACCGTTCGGTATCGGGAAATCTTTGAAAATCTTGGAAATGCTGATGAACGCATGCTCACGGCTATTGCCTTACTTCTCTTTGTCGGAGCAATGGGGAAATCCGCCCAATTCCCACTGCACATTTGGCTCCCTGACGCCATGGAAGGGCCTACGCCTGTCAGTGCTCTCATTCACGCCGCCACCATGGTGACAGCTGGTGTGTACCTAGTCGTTCGTTTAAACCCCCTGTACACGCTCGCACCACAAGCCCTACTCGTAATAGCCGCCATAGGCACGTTCACAGCATTTATGGCCGCGACAATCGCGTTGGTCCAAACTGATATTAAGCGGGTACTGGCTTATTCCACCGTCAGCCAGCTGGGACTAATGTTCCTGGCGCTAGGGTCCGGCGCCTACACCGTAGCAATCTTTCATCTCGCAACCCACGCGTTCTTCAAGGCCCTCTTATTCCTCGGGTCAGGGAGCGTGATTCATGCGTTGCAAGATGAGCAAGACATGCGACAAATGGGAGGCCTTTGGCGAAAACTTCCCCTCACGTATACGACATTCCTCTTAGGCGGGTTCGCGCTCGCAGCAATCTTCCCGCTCGCCGGTTTCTGGAGCAAAGATGAAGTGCTGGCAATGACCTACGTTAAAGCCACTGCGCCTGCTGGGTCCGCCCTATCAGCCTTCCACGGCGCCTCGATCTATTGGCTTTTCTATGTAACCGGCCTGGCCGTTTCAATAATGACAGCCGCCTACACGTTCCGAATGATATTTAAAACTTTTCACGGAACTCCGCGTAATGCCGAACTACATACCCATGCTCACGAGTCACCGTGGATCATGACAGTTCCCCTACTGGTTCTCACAGTAGGAGCCACCAGCGCTGGTGCACTACTCGGCATCCCTCCCGAAAAGGGGCTTATCCACGGTTACCTGAAAGAGACCGCCGGAATCATTCACCTGGAAGGCGCCGAACATCCCAACACGCTTGTCCTGGCGCTAATTTCGACACTTGTAGCTGGCAGCGGTCTACTCATCGCATTTGGTGCCTATGGGAAAGGCATGCGCATTCCGCTTATTGCCCGAACCCTCCTGCCAGGAGCCGAAACACTGTTTAAACAAAAATGGTACATGGATCATCTCGGTGACAGGTTTACCGTCGCCCTAACAAAAGCGCTGGCCTTCATCTCATGGGGGTTTGACGTCGCTGTCGTAGATGGAATCGTAAATGGCCTTGGAAGCCTGACTCAAACGCTAAGTGGGCAGGTCCGACGTATCCAGACAGGACAGGCCCAAAACTACGCCTTGTTAATGGTGATAGGCATGGTGCTCACAATTGGTGGCCTGGTGGTGTTCCGATGAGTGGAATGACAACCGGTGAAGCTGCCCTTGATTTTCCATTTCTTTCCCTCGGGCTTTGGCTCCCGCTAGTCGTAGGGCTTCCGCTTGTTCTTCTAGCCAAGAATCGTAATGCGATCGCGCTTGGCGCGCTTGGCGCCACTGTGCTGCAAGCAGCAATCACGATCCTTCTCACTATCAGATTTGATCGACAGGCATCAGGTTATCAGTTCGTGGAATCAGCCGACTGGATCCCTGCACTTGGGATTTCCTACAAGCTTGGGGTCGATGGCATATCCATTCTGATGGTGCTGTTGACGGGCATCTTGGGCCCACTGGTCGTGGGAGCAGGATGGCTCACTATTCATCGGCGTGAACGAGAGTTCTTCGCTGCTTTGATAGTCCTACAAACCGCCATGCTTGGAGTCTTCATCGCGCTGGACTTCATCCTTTTCTACGTCTTCTGGGAGCTTGTTCTTATTCCCATGTATCTACTCATCGGGATATGGGGCCACGAACGACGCATTTACGCCACTATAAAATTCTTCTTGTATACGTTTGCCGGCAGTGTCCTCATGCTGGTGGCAATCCTTGCCCTGCGTCTGCACACCGGAACATTCGACATTGAGGCCATCCCAGCAGAAATGGCTGACGCATCACGGGTATTGCAGCTTTGGGTGTTTGTCGCGTTTTTCTTCGCCTTCGCAATTAAGGTGCCTATGTTCCCCTTCCACACATGGCTTCCTGACGCACACGTCGAAGCCCCTACTGCCGGCAGCATGGTCCTAGCTGGCGTGCTGCTAAAGATGGGCGCCTATGGCTTCCTACGCTTTGTTCTACCCATGACCCCTGACGCGGTGGACGAAACGCGTGGCCTAATGATCATCCTATCGCTCGCGGCAATTATCTATGGAGCCCTCGTGGCCATGGTTCAACCCGACCTCAAAAAGCTGGTGGCCTATTCCAGTGTGAGTCATATGGGTTTCGTAACACTAGGAATTTTCACCGCTACCGCCACTGGTCTAGACGGAGCAATTCTCCAGATGCTTAGTCACGGTCTCGTAAGCCCTGCACTGTTCTTTGCCGTCGGTGTGGTGTATGAGAGAACCCATACCCGACAAATCAACGAGCTCGGAGGTCTCGCGTCACGCATGCCCATTTACGCCGCGATTTTCGGATTCTTTATGCTCGCATCACTGGGACTACCGATGCTAAGCGGCTTTGTTGGAGAATTCCTCGTCTTAGTGAGCGCATTTGAGTATGCGGTTCCCGTAGGTTCTATAGCGGCATTAGGCGTCATTCTGGCCGCGGCCTATATGTTGTGGATGTACCAGCGCGTCGTTCTGGGAAATGTTCGGAATCAAGCCATCCTTCAAATCACCGATGTAGGACGGATTGAAATAGCAACCTTCATCGGATTAGCAGTGCTAGTGGTTTGGATAGGCATCCTGCCTGACACCTTCGTACAACTAATTAGTACCGCGACCTCGAGCCTGGTAGGACAACCATGATTGAGCCCCAAGACGTCGGGTATCTCCTACCCGAAATCCTAGTTCTAGTTACTGCGCTTGGCCTTCTCCTCTGGGCCGCCATAACCAGAAGTTCCAACCACTGGACGAGCATCTTTCTCGCCGTAACTGGAAATATTTCAGCGTTCGCACTGCTATTCCTGAGAACACCTCCAAGCAATACCGCGGTTCAAATATTCTCGGACCAACTTGTAGTCGATGGATATTCCACATTTTTCAGGGCCCTGTTCCTAATCATTGCCTCACTCACAATTGTGCTTGGCGCACAACGATTCAATTCAGCTCCTATCACTGAATTTGCTGCACTCATTGAGTTTTCGCTGCTCGGAATGATGTTGCTTGTTGGATCAATAGACTGGGCCACTGCGTTCATCGCGATCGAAACAATGGCCATACCGGTTTACGTGCTGGCTGGAATTACTAGATTTAGGCGTGATTCCCTCGAGGCTGCCATGAAATACTTCGCCCTCGGTGCATTTGCTTCCGCAGTTCTTGTCTATGGAATTGCCTGGACCTATGGACTTACCGGCACCACCAACCTTCTCACCACCGCCGAAGTCCTCACGACTAGGGGCAATGAGCCCTGGGTACTCTTCGCCCTAGCGCTGATTTTAGTCGCGCTGGGATTCAAAGTAGCCGCAGTACCGTTTCACGCGTGGACACCAGATGCCTACCAAGGTGCACCAACACCCGCGGCTGCCTTTATCTCTGTAGGGCCCAAGGTAGCCGCAATGGCTCTTTTGGCACGTGTCGTCACAGTTGCCTTCGAACCGCTTGCTGCAAATGCCAGCTTTACCCTGGCAGTCATCGCGGCCGCGACCATGATTATTGGAAATCTAGTTGCTATATCCCAAACCGACCTCAAACGCATGCTCGGGTATTCAAGCATTGCTCACACCGGTTACTTGTTGGTCGGTGTCGCCTCGATTAGCCAAACCGAGTCAGTCCCAACATTCGTGGGGATTCCCGCCGTGCTGTTCTACGGATTCGTATATGCCTTCATGACGTTCGGAGCATTCGCTGTCGCCTATGTCGCGGAAACTCAGACAGGCAGTAATGAAATATCCGCGCTTCACGGAATGTCTAAACGCGCAATGCTTCCGGCAATTGCCATGGCGATCTTCATGCTGTCGCTCACCGGGGTACCACCGCTATCAGGTTTCGTCGGAAAGCTGTACCTCCTTCAGGCAGCGGTAGAAGCCAATTTGGGATGGCTAGCTATCGTGCTTGTAGGAACATCAGTGGTTTCAGCCTTTTACTACCTACGTGTTGTGGTCGCCATATTTATGCAAGACCCCGAAGCCACCACAGACGACGGCCAGCCAAAAACTGCTGCAGCTGACTCCCATGTCCTCGTTATAACAATTGCTGCCGGCCTCACAGTCCTATTTGGAATTGTGGGATGGGGCTTGCTGGACTGGGCTCAAACAGCGGTAAGCTCAAGTCTGCTCTAACTTAACTGCAAAAGCCCTTTAAGTAACCTCACGGGCAATTTCAGCACACAACAGAATAATCACAGAAGACGTCCCGATAGCTAAAAGGCGTCGCCAACATTGTTCTTCAGCGGATTACAGTCAGCAGCAACCGAAACCCGATAACCCGATAAACCGATGCTAAACCGCGTTAGCTTCGCGTCACCACACCTATCATTCCCGATGTGTTTCGATATACGTAACCGCATCCGAGATTGTTCGTATGTTTTGCGCGTCCTCATCAGGTATCGTCACGTCATATTCGTCCTCAAGAGCCATAATTAACTCGACAAGATCGAGCGAGTCGGCGTCTAGATCTTCAACGAAATTAGACTCAGGTTTCACCTCATCCACCGGCTTACCTAGCCTGTCAGCAACAACCTCAATTACTTGTTCAACGGTTCCCACGCAATCCCTCTCTTCGCATACCAGCACTACTTACAAGTGCGCCGGCAATACATGCTTTTAACACGTCATACCAAATGAATATTCCTGCGCCCACGCCCCAAGCCTTTCCCCAAGGATTGAGTTCGTCGGTCGCAAGTACATAGTAAAGAGCTAGGTGGTTCACGCCAAAGATATAAACAAACGGAACTCCTGCTAGAGCCGCGAGCAAGTCAATTCGAACGAAACGTAGAACCACCCCTGTGCTCCCCATACCAGTCGAGCCAAACCGTTCGTGCAACAATCGAGCAGTCATACCGGTGACAAAGGCGGCCACAATAAATCCGTAAATGTAGCCAGCCGTCGGCGTAAGAAAATATGCTGGCCCACCACCTCGAGCAAAAACCGGCAACCCAGCAAAGCCCAGAACCGCATAGAGCAGCATCGCAGCAGCCCCACGCCAGGGCCCCAAGGTGAGGCCCGTTAATAACACAAACAATACCTGAAGCGTGTATGGCACCGGCTCAGCTTCGATCTTCATCTGTGCCGCGGGAGCCATCAGCAGCGCGAACACAACAACCAAGAGCAAATCAGACACAGCCTGCTGTGGTTCAACGCCTAAAATGCGTCGTCCCGCGATAGCGCTCATCGTGAAATTCACCTTTCCGAGTTAGTTGTCGACGGACCGTCGCCAAGTTCTGGATCCGTGCTGACTATTATCAAGGGATCACCCTCGGTTACAGAATCGCCACTGACAACCAACACGTCAGTAACGCTACCAGACTTGTTAGAAACAACTTCATTGAACACCTTCATAGCCTCAACAAGCCCAATAACCGTCCCCTCCGATATCCAATCTCCAACCTTCACAAAAGGTTCAGCTCCTGGCCTCGAAGACGCATAGTAAATCCCGGTGATCGGTGTCGCTATGGGGGTTCCGCTCAACGCCGGCATCATGACAGCCTGGTCGATGTCTACAAGGCCTTCACGGACAGAACTGGAGGTTTTGGATTCTGGATCCCGAACAGCAACACGATCCTTGCCGACACGAATTTCCAGTCCGGTCAGACTGTTCCGACGCATCGCGTCAAGAACGGCCCGTACTCGGTTAACACTAACCTTGTTCAAAATAGGATCGTCCGCCACCTAAACCGCACCAACAATCAGCGCCGCATTATGCCCACCAAAACCAAAACTATTGGACATCACGTGCTTGACCGGGATTTCCCGGGCCACATTCGGGACATAGTCCAAATCAAGTTCCGGATCCGGAATCTCGTAATTTATCGTAGGCGGAACAACACCATCACGTATCGAATTAACGCATAACATAAATTCAACGGCACCAGCAGCACCGATCAGATGTCCCATCATAGATTTTGTCGAACTGACAGGAGGCAAACACTCACCAAAAACAGATTTGATTGCATTTGTTTCTGCTAGATCCCCCGCTGGGGTCGAAGTACCGTGAGCGTTCACATAATCGATGCTATTCAAGTCAAGCGAGCTATTACCAATGGCCGCCCTCATGGCTCGTGCCGCTCCCCCTCCATCAGCAGGTGGTTGTGTGATGTGAAACGCGTCGGCGCTAAGGCCGTACCCAAGAATTTCCGCCTGGATTTCCGCGCCTCGATCTTTCGCATGACTATAACTTTCGAGGACAACAACCCCGGCGCCTTCCGCTGCGACGAAGCCATCACGTTCTTTGTCAAACGGGCGGGACGCTCGCTCAAAATCTTCATTCCTCGTGGTTAAGGCACGACCAGCGCAAAACCCAGCTAACCCTATGGGGCCAATCGCGCCTTCAGCACCGCCGGCTAACATCACATTTGCCGAACCTCTCTTTATCACCTCAGCAGCCTCACCAATAGAATGCGCACCGGTCGCACACGCTGTAACTATCGCTATGTTCGGACCCTCCACTCCAAGATCTATAGAAACCAAGCCAGAGGCCATATTCGCGATAATCTCAGGGATCATAAATGGAGATGTTCGTGACGGTCCTCGGTCCCGCAGTTGGTGGACTTGCTCTTCCAGAACGAGTAATCCCCCAATCCCGCTGCCGATATAGCAACCAATCGACGCTCGATTCTCGTCAGTAATCTCGAGCCCTGAATCGGCAACAGCCTCTCTAGCCGCGACCAATGCAAATTGGGAGAAACGATCAGCCCGACGCGCCTGTCGACGACCTAAGAGCGACTCAGCATCCCAACCCTTAACCTCACCCGCGATGGAACAACTGAATTCCGAGGCATCAAAAGCCGTGATGGGACCGATGCCATTCTGCCCCTGCACTGCAGCCTGCCACGTTTGCTCGGCAGTCAAACCGAGCGGTGAGATAGCTCCGACACCAGTGACAACGACACGTTCGCTCATGTATTCCCTCTACTCAACAAGATTACTCGCCACAGCGGACCCTTCACTCATCCTAATTTTATCAGTGAAGCCCGATATAACCCATGCCCACAGTATTGCAACCAACCGCAATAGCAAACCCTAGATGTTCCACGACGGTTCGCCGATATCCTACATAGACCGCTATCCTGCCCGAAGAATTGTTCCGCCCATCATCAATTGGAGTCTTGCGTGAACTACGCATCGACTATCGTCGGCTGGGGAAAGGCGCTCCCGAGTAAATCTCGAACCAATGCTGACCTTTCAAAGCTGGTGGATACCGATGATGAATGGATAGTGTCACGAACAGGTATTCGAGAAAGACGTATTGCATCGGACAACGAAACAACGTTCACGTTAGCCTGCGACGCGGCCAACCGTGCCTTGGATCAAGCCAGCCTTTCAGCCAAGGACGTGGATCTAGTTATCGTTGCTACCCTGACACCAGAGTATGGATTCCCCTCCACGGCTAGCCTTGTACAAGACGCGATTGGGGCTACAACTGCAGGAGCTTTTGATCTGAATGCGGCGTGCGCCGGCTTCGCCTACGGTCTAGCTGTTGCCCGTGGATTCATCGAATCGGAAATGTACCGGACTATCGTATTGATTGGATCTGACACAATGTCTCGTGTCGTAGATTGGACAGATCGATCCACCTGCGTTCTTTTCGGCGACGGGGCTGGAGCTGTTGTTCTTCAAAGGACAGACACTCCAGGCGGTATTGGCAGCACCTGCCTTCGGTCTGACGGATCTGGCGGGCCACTCCTCATTCAAAGAGCAGGGGGTAGCCGGCACCCAACATCGGCCCAAACACTTCGCGACGGTTCTCACTACTTAAGGATGAATGGAAGAGAGGTGTACCGGTTTGCTGTAACGGCAACAACCGAGGCAGCCATTGCTGTAATGGCTGACGCCGGGTGGACGAGTAACGAGGTAGACCTCTTTATCCCTCATCAAGCAAACGTCCGAATCATCGAGTCCGCTGCCCGAAGCATTGGAATACCGATGGACAACGTCTTCGTAAATGCCGACCGATATGGCAACACATCTGCTGGCTCTATCCCGATCGCCTTATGCGAAGCCCTGGACCACCAACGAATTCAAGTTGGGAGCAAGATAATAACTGTAGGCTTTGGCGCCGGATTAGCCTGGGCAGCCCATGCCATTACTTGGACCGCGCCCACGGCCTCATCCTAACCTCTAACAATTACACCCGATCACAAGCACAACTGTGCTTCTACTGGATCGGTGACTTCGGGGTCGGCTCCAGACGAATCACTTTTATCGCCTCGCGGTCCATCATCTCCGGTATGTGCGGCGCGATATTCTCTTTCCAGTGGGCAGATTCGTAGACACTCTGGTAGAGACGCTCGCGTTCGGCTTCGTCCTTGAAGCGTCGGATCCACACGTAAATGGAGTCGTCATCATCACCCGTGAAGCTGCCGAGGATGACCATACCTTGCGCGACCTGGAAGGGGATTATTTCATCTTCCATAAGGCGCACCCAGCTCTCCTTATGACCATCACGGATCTTGTACTGGCGGAGTTCGAAAAGCACTGTGGTCCTCGCTACAGTTATTGGCCGACAAGATAATAACTATCCAGTCATTAGAAGTCTTGGTTCTTAGCTAGCGGCATCAAGTCTTTTTCACTAAGTCCTAACTTCCCTGGAAAGAACACCCCTATCACGCGCTATCGCGCTAACCCAAACCGTTCTCCAGTACCGCAGCACGAATCGTTTCAACGAGACGACGGGTACCAACGCGTAGTTCCTCCTCCGACAGATAACTGAAGGCAAGGCGAATGTGCCGCCGGTCCGCAGAATCGGCAAAACAGTGGTGTCCGGCAAGATAGGTAACCCCGTTGGTCTCAGCCTTCCCACGGATTGCTTCGCTATCGAGGCCACTTGGAAGACGAAGCCAGACAAAGAAACCACCAACCGGACTAAACCAGTCACAATCAAGTTCCTTTAGCGGATGTAACTCACGAAGCATCGCGTCCCGACGTTTCCGATACAGCGTGCGCAAACTCGGTAATCGTTCAGCCAGCGCCCCACTCAGTAAATATTCCGAAGTAACCCAAGCTGCAAAAGGCCCTGTAGCGCTGTCAGCCTTTAACGCGCACATTCTGGATATGGCATCCGGCTCCGCAATTGCCCAACCTAAACGCATGCCGCCAGCCACCAATTTAGAAAAAGTCCCCAGCTTGATCACGCGATCGCTGCCTGCCACCGAGTACATCGAACGGGGCCGATGCCCCTCATAAATCAAATCGCCATAGGCGTCATCCTCGATAAAAAGGAGGTCTAGTTCTTCTGCCACCTCTGCAAGTTCGCGCCGTCGCTGGACAGGAGCATTAAACCCAACTGGGTTGTGCACCGTAGGCATCGAATAGACCAGCGAAACCTCGTGCCCTTCACTACGTAAGGTTTGAACAAGCTCACGTAGAGCCGCAGGGTCTATTCCGCTGGCATCAGTTTTTACACCGCGAACACGAACACCTAGGCCTCGTAAGAACCACAACGCCCCAATGAAGGTTGGAGACTCCACAATTACCACACCTCCCGAAGGCACCAGCAATCGTGTAGCCAAAACAATCGCCTGCGACGCTCCACTTGTGACCAGGATGTTGTCGGATGTGACGGCTAGCCCCTCCGACTCGTTGACCCACTCAGCTATGAATCGACGTAGTGGTTCCGGTCCCGACACAGGCCCATATTGAAGGGCATCCGCTGTGCGAGCATCCATAAGATGAGCCGTAGCTTCCTTCAGTTCTTGAAACGGAAAGCTTTCTGCATCGGGGAACCCGTACGCCAAACTAATGAGCCCGGGCCGGTGCATCGCCCAGTTTGGCCTCAATGGGTTGTCTTCCATCGCAAGCGCGATCGGACTGTAATGAGCACTCAAGCCCATACCATTTGCTCCTGTCATCTATCTGGAATCGTGACCTACGACGGGGTCAACGGACGTTGTTGAGGAACACCATCACGGCGAGGATACAGAGATGGAGTCGCTTCACGCTTGATAACACGTACAACCATACGCTCAAAATCCATTCCAACAAGTCGGTAATAGGCCGGTTCAAGAAATCGGCCACCGCACGCAGTTACAGCGTACGTCGCAGCCTCGACCTCACCTTCGGCTCTCTTAGTCTTTTGGGCTAGCAGTTCACCCCCCACTCGAACCAGCGGGAGACAGAGCTCGGCTAGAGCGGCCATTGGAGCTACAGCTCGCGAAATTGCAAGGTCAAATGCTTCACGAAACACACCACGTCCCGCTATCTCAGCTCTAATCTTGACGGGCTCAAGGGTTAAATCTGGAATAGCTTCCGCCACATCCTCCAAGAATTGGACCCTCCGACCGGAAGCGTCCATTAGTGTCATGTCCACATGGGGACAGACGATTGCCGCCACCACACCTGGGATTCCTACGCCAGATCCCACATCTACAGCACGAAGCTTCTGCCCTTTGTCCCGAGGAAACAACGCGCACAGCGCAATCGCATCCAAAAAATGCCGGTCAATATCCGCAACGGCCTTTTGGGACATCAAGCCATAACGAGAGGCTCGCTCCCGGACCAAGCTGGCATAGATCTCAAGATATTTGAGGGACTGACCTGTAAGATCAACGCCAAGATCGTGAACTGCCGACGAAAAAGTGTCGCCCAATCTGCCGGGAGTACCACCTGACATCACAACGACTCTGGAGCCCATGGCGAATGACCTACGTAGAAGATACGGACCGAGAAGATGAGGCCTGTCCTTTCTGCATCACGATAGATCAAGAGAACAGCCTCCCAGGTCTCGTGGTTCACACCGGAAATACGAGCTACGTGTCACTAAACCTCTACCCTTATAACAATGGACATTTGTTGGTACTTCCCTTCCGGCATGTCTCCGACCTTGTGGAGCTTACACAGGAAGAAGCGAGCGAGATGATGGCATTCCTAGTAGAAGCTCGAACCGTGCTTGAAAAGGCACTCGTTCCGGACGGCTACAACATAGGAACAAACCTTGGGTCTGCGGCAGGGGCTGGAATCCCTGGCCATGTCCATTTTCACGTAGTTCCCCGGTGGAACGGAGACACAAATTTCATGCCTGTGACAGGTGATGTAAAAGTCCTCCCTGAAACCCTAGCCCAAACGCGTGAACGGATCACCACAGCCTGGAAAAACCTTTAGCTATTGGAACCTTACGGGATAACCGCCGGCTCAACATCAGGAAGAAAACCGATCTTTCCAAGAGGCCAATAAACCACCCAAACCCGACCAACAATCGACGCACGCGGAATAGCACCTATGTCACGCGAATCACGGCTCTGACGCCGATTATCACCCAGAACAAAATATGCGTCCGCCGGAACCGTAATCGCTGGAGTGTTCCGTGCAACTTGGTTCTGAATATAGGTTGTCTCATCAAGCACTTGGCCATTAACAAAAACTTGACCATTTCGAACTTCAACAGTCTCCCCCGGTAAACTCACCACACGTTTTACAAGATCTTCATCTGGGCTCCGCGGTGATCGAAAGACAATTACATCGCCCCTACCCGGATCCGTGCCCAAATAGGCCAATTTGTTTACCACCAAAAACTCAGCATCCCCAAGACTCGGAAGCATGCTCGGACCTTCGACACGGAAGTTTTGAACCAGCAACCTTGTCCCCAAGAAAATCAGGGCAGCTAGCAGTAAGGTCTCTGTGATCTCAAGAAAAATATTGCTGTTCCGCTTAAACACAAAACCGCCAGGCTGAGCATTTCAAGATGCTTCGGATCCATAGGCAACCGTTTCGAACATGAGTATATGGCTCAACAAAGCAGTTCAGGGAACCGTTGGTACTCATCGATGGACTCGCCCTCCATATTTCCGCGGCTCCCCGCAACACTTGAGCAAACGGGATGGCCCCAATGCTAGCCCAGAGAAATACCTGTCGGATTCGCGCATAACCTAAGATAAAGTCGTGAACGACAAATGCCCATCCAGTCTTGAATTAACGCTAACGGACCAACCGTCTACTGAACGATTGGACGTCTTCATATCAGGTCGTTTTTCCAACATAAGCCGATCGAGGACTGCACGCCTTCTTCGTAGTGGGCATATCACCGTCAACGGTGAACAAGCTCGGCCAAAACAGCGCCCGAAAATGGGTGACAAGATCTCCATTAACATACCGATCGAAACAGAAAAACTCGTTCCAGATCACAGCCCCTTAAACATATTGCTTGAAGACCCAGAGTTTGTAGTCGTCAACAAACCATCCGGAATCATCATGCATCCAGGAGCGGGATCCTCCTATGGAACATTAGCTCACCGATTAGTCGCAATGTTTCCTGAAACCCATCTTGTGGGTCATCCCAAAAGACCCGGGATCGTTCATCGCCTGGACAAAGAAACATCCGGTGTCACTGTCGTTGCTCGAACATCCGAAATGTATCTACATCTAACGCGAGCGTTCGCAGATCGAGAAATCCAAAAGCGTTACCTCCTAATTGTGAAGGGCGACCCAAGACAAGAACGAGGAATTGTTGAAGCACCGATCGGACGACACCCCTCACGACGCACCCACATGGCGGTCACGTCAAACGGTCGACCGGCCAAGACCTGTTACAAGGTCTTAGATCAGTCCGGATCCCAAGCACTATTGGAAGTTCAACCCATAACCGGTCGAACTCACCAAATTCGAGTACACATGGCAGCTATCGGCCACCCAATAGTTGGAGACTCGACCTATGGCCAGAAAAACCCAGACGCCGACCGAACCCTGCTTCACGCGTGGACCCTTGACTTCAAAGACCGTACCGGTAGAACTTGGCTGGGCGCCTGTTCACCTCCTGACGACTTCAAACGAACCG